>Ga0247757_10000085_pt1 | contig 72971 bp, 53 predicted proteins | sample UWRJL126311R4_FD_180929 | JGI IMG/M metagenome (GOLD analysis project Ga0247757, IMG submission 180929) | Plant litter microbial communities from Arlington Agricultural Research Station in Wisconsin, United States - UWRJ-L126-311R-4 | ecosystem: Environmental > Terrestrial > Plant litter >...
CTGTAAGAGTGGATTTTTGGATAGTTGTTTCTTTTTGGGTGCTGTAGTGGGATGTGACATGGGGAGTGTGTATATGTACGTATTTGTTTATTCCACAGTGAAGAGATTAATCCGTTTTCTCTGCATAATGTTGTGCACCGCCCGGGGAATGATAATTGGAAACTTCAAACTTGCAGCTCTTAAGATGAAAGATTGTTTTTTTGCTCCTTCCGACCCAAACAATGGGCGAGAAACTAGGCAGTAGAAAGCACATTCCATCCTTACTCATTTTCACAGTCTTCCAAAATCATATCCAAAGGTGTAGATTACCTTCTGCTGACATTGCATAAAGGGGGAAAGATTTGTACACAATGCACACGTGTTAATATAGAGATGCTGGGGAAAGTTTTTCACAACATCGGTGACTCGCTAGTAAAGTGAGGGCCAGCTGTTGAAAACAAGCTATAGGGAATTCTTCCTTTTTCTTTTGCCTATTAGGTATTTTTGTATATAGGGGACCATGGCATTGTAAGTCGAGATTTTTTACGTCTACCCTCGTAGTATACTGATACATGGAACACAGAGCTTCTCTGTTTTTCTTGGGTGGGTAAGCTGGGCTATGTACTCCCACATGCTCAATGCAGAATTTGCACCCAGTCGCATACATAAGCCTTCTTCCTTCTCCTCTCTCTGGAGATTATGATGTAAATCTGAGTCGAGAGCCGAACTCGCACACCACGCCTGTTTCTTCTTCCATTCTAATCGCTTCTTCCCTGTATGGACAACCGCATATCTGGATGGAAATAGGCTCGTAAGCCTCAGTGTCCTGTTCCCTATATACAGCCTTTACCTGGTGTATAGCAATGACCTACGGTACATAAGTATGAACCACTTACTCCAAACACGAAATAGACATTTTGTCTTGTCCGGTTCATTACATATAAGCGTTAGCATATATTCCTGTTATGAACTGGGCCACTGAACGAAAGTGGACAAGGAAAAGGAGGGGAGGGGATACAGTCGGAAGGGTTTGTAGGAGTAATTATATTGGGGTTGAGCCTGTGGAGAGGAAGAGAGACGGTAAACTGCGAGGAACTGTGTTGGTGGGATATACGGCGGTGCTTCATCACTGAGGTGGGATAAGTTTGCCGGTGTAGTCATGCTGGATACGCGCACGTGTTATGTAGAATTAGTGCCAAATCTACACAGGTAGCTTTGGTATATATTCTCCAAACCGATATTAAAACATGTCTCGTAGCATGCACATGAAAAGGCCTTTCGCACAGGCAACCAATCTCATTTACAAATGCTAATTTCTGGCGCCGTCCACGGCTCCTTCGCTTGAGACTGGAGAATCTTTTTCCCACGGCTTCCTGCGCTTCGATTGCGAAGTCTGCGAGCTTTGACCAGCCAAGACAGTGTTTGGGATCTCCCTAATACCGGGTATTGGCTGTCCCGTGGTCACGAGCTCGACAATGTGGGCAAAGGAGGTTGGGTACGGCGCGGGAGGCTCGTTGGCGTTTGCTGCAGCGCCTGGGAGAATGCTGCCAACTTCATCGACGCTTGGGTGCTGCGCACCTTGGGTCTGCACGCCGTTTGGCATAAGGGCTGGGCAGCCCCGCGCCTGGCGGTACGCTTTGTAGGCGTCAAAGTCCACATTCATATTGAACTTTCTAAGCAACGTCAGCGATGATAGTCGATTCCCCGAAAGGGCGTTGCAGACCGAGCATAGTAGAAGCAGCGTGCACGCAGGGCAAGCTCAGAGGCTTGCTCCGGCGAGCTGTTGCTGCCCAGGATGGCGCTTAGACCCGACTGGAACTCGGCATCATCGTCCCAGTTGTAACTCTCGAGGGCCGCGTAGACGTCATCCAGCCCGTCAGCTGCGGCGGCGCTCATGGCGAAAGGTAAGGGTGAGGCATGGGTCTAAGGCGAGAGAACGGCGCGTCGTCGACGTCCATTGAGCTCGGCTGTGGGTCCTTGTCGTCGCCGTGGCTGGCCCGAAGTGGAACCGAACCTGCATTTTGGCGAAGCACGCCCAAGCTCTGCTCTTCTCTCCCACAAAGACCTCCCCTCTTCCTCGCCCTCCTCCAGCCACACTTCCTTCTCCTCGATCCCCCATCCTTCTTTCTTCTCTTCTTCTTCTTCATTCAACGTTTCCTCCCGAGTCTCTCCTTTTTGCGCTGCCACCCACCACAAGGAGCCATGTCAGAGTTCTTAGGGTACGTCGCAATAGCGCCGTCGCGTGGGTCCCTCACTAATGTCCATTGCGCAGATCTCGCATATCGCTCATCTCAAAGAGTGACATTCGGTACGCATGTAGCCATTGTGCATACGTCGCTACAGTACTGACGGGCCAGTTATGTCGGTACGCTTGTCGAGATCAACTCAGAGCAGTCCACGGTTTCGCTCGACAATGTGCGGTCATACGGCACTGAAGGTCGTCGCGGTGGCAAGGACGAGTTCGGACCCTCGGATGCTGTCTATGAGCAGATAGTGTTTCGTGGCAGTGATGTGAAGGACTTGCGCATCGAAGAGACGCCTAAAGAGAAGGCCCCGATGCCCCAAGACCCTGCCATCATTGGAGTAAGTTGCGCCCCGTTCTTTCCGCATCAAGGGGTCCAATGATGTAACATTTCGGATGTAAACCTTTTTAAACCACCGAGAGCGCAAAACCGTGTGGATATTTCCGTTGCCTTCCTTCTGAGTACCCGTTCATTGTTGCATTGTTTCTACCAATCACTCAAAGACCTCTGCTAACACGGAACTTTGAAACTCCAGGTACCATCCCAGCGACAAGAGAGTGCTCAGTCTGAACAACGCCCGCCTCAGAACCAGAACTTCCCCCCTCCAGGCCAGTTCCCACCCAGCGGATACCCTCCTTTTGGGCAGCCACCACCGTTCCAGAATAGGTTCGGACCGCAAGGCGGATTCCCTGGCGGCCCGGGCCCCTTCCCACCAGGTGGACCCGGCGGATTTGGCATGCCACCGTATGGAGCGCCTCCAGGCTGGTATCCTCCAGGCCAAGGTTTCAACCAACCACCTGGGCCTTTCCCTCCACAGATGCCTATTGCACCACCTGGACAACAGCCACATCCAAATCAGAACCAACCTCCAGCAAGGCCAAAGGGCGCTGCGGCCCCGGGCGCCTCTATTAAAGAGGAGAAGCAGAATGTGCAGCCAAAGGTCGCTGAAGCAGATGGCGCAGCCAAGCCTGCTCCAGCCCAGGCCGCCTCGAAGCCTTCTACAAGCACTCCCGCTGCTGCGACACAGCCTCCGCCCCCTCCTGTTGAGTCGAAACCAGATGTGGCAGCTGCTTTGGCACCCCCTGCGCCAACCACACAATCGACTGCACCCAAGACTGCGCCCACAGGCCCCAAGAGCGGCCGGATTGTTCCTGCAGTACCTCTTGCTAGCCCTGGTGCGAATAAGGCCTTGCCTAATACTCAGGCTGCTGCTGCTGCTGTTGTCCAGCCCGGCCCGTCCACGAATCCTGCGTCACAGTTGAGTGCTACACAAGCAGCTACTGCGGCTGTCGCAGCTGCAATGGCGAAGCTTGATGTCAATAGCGGAAAGGCTCCCGCTGCGCAACCAGACCAACCAATGAATGCAAACCTGCAGAAGCGAATAGATGAGATGCGGGATGACCAAGCCAGGCGAGGTGGCCCAAATCACCGCGCGGGTAGAGGTGGCCGTGGCGCAAGGGGCGGTCACCACGCAAAACTGGAGATTCCAACGACCGATTTCGATTTTGAGTCCGCTAATGCGAAGTTCAGTAAGATGGACTCCGTGAAGGAGGCCATTGCCACTGGTTCGCCTCTTGGTGAAGGTGCTACCCCTCCTGTAGCTGAAGCTGCTACAAACGGCCATACAACAGAGGCGACGAACGAGGAGGTTGTCATCCCCCCTCCCGCTGCATACAACAAATCAACTAGCTTTTTTGACAACATCTCGAGCGAGCTAAAGGATCGAGAAGACTCAGCTACCCAGCGTGGTCAGCAGTTCAGGTCGGAAGAGCGACGTAAGAATATGGAGACGTTTGGTCAAGGTAGCGTCGACGGCTATCGGGGAGGCTACCGAGGCCGAGGCCGAGGCAGAGGACGTGGCCGCGGCTTTGGTGGTTTCCGAGGCGGCAGAGGAGGCCGCGGCCGTGGAGGTGCGCAGGTTGGAGAGCAGGCTGCTTAAAACCCCGTTTGACTTATTACAAACTTGGGCAGCTTTCCCGCAACATGGGAGGATATGGGCGTTTATTTGGGGAACATACAGAACGGTGTTTATTTTGCAAAAACTGGGATATGAGAAAGCTCACTCAAGAAGCTTTTCAACTTTGGGTGGCTGGGGATTGCCAATTGAGCGAGCCACTTTGCTAAATATCATTACGATGAACTCTGGATTCTTCGAGAACCAGATGAGATGAGATGAACAGAGATGCGAAAGCGGATGTTCGATGATTTGTGTTTTTTCCCAGATCGAATGAAGCGAAAATATGTTTTTTCTGGATCTCTATTCTCTCGTGTCTTTTCTTCCGTTTCTTACTGGTGAGGAGAGAAGGACAAGTCGTGTATAAGTACGTGTGTAGGTGCTGGTTTTAGTTCTTTTTCCTTTCTACTTTTTGCAGGACGTAGTTCTCTGCTTCCTACCGTGCGCGATAGTGATCCGGAAGGCAAATCGTGGGCTTCTCTTCAGGGAAAAGTAGGCAAGGGATATAAAAGGGGGTTGTAAGCGTAGATGAATGAGACGAGATGAGAATGGATTTAAATGAGTAGGAGAATTTGTGTTTTTTGCTAGTGAATTAAAAAGTCTAGGTTGAGTGATGTGATATATGCAGGGCAAGGTAGCTGGGTGGACAGGGAAATCAGACGGTGCGTTTGAGGTGCGGTATATTTTTGTGACCAAACTACTTCTATACGAAGTTAATGATGAAAGTAACACGTACTTGTTTCTAGGAGAAGTTCCCTTCTCCCTCTTTACTGAGGTGAAGGTGTTTCAGAGAGGCATTCTAACTCCTGTTCGATTTCTTTTGCGTGCTAATCATCTTCATCTTTCCCATAACTATTGACCTGCTCGGCATAGCCTGTTCGGGGTATCTCAAAGTTGCCTTCTTTTACCTCAGTTCAATCTTAAGTGTGGAATCGCTTTTGAGTACAGTCATACTACAGATATAAATATTTATCTTTAAAAACACCATGAGCAAAGGACACTAAAAAGGATCTTGGAATCAATTCAAGAAAGGATTAGCTCTGTGGTCTCTCATACGACAATTATATTTTCAAACTCATGATCCCTTCCTTCGAGTCTCAATTCAATGCGTTTGTGAAGCATAGCAGTGGAAATGTCAACAATAGTGTGCACAGTAACTATCCCCTCCCATACTCTGTCTCGGTTCCAAGTCCAAACTTTTTCCGGGTCCAAGGTTAGGTTAGCAATCTGGGTCCAAGAATGAAGAATAAAATCACACATACAGCTCCAGGTTTCAGTACACGGGAACTTGTGTGTACTTAGAGAATCTTTAACTATTTTTTCAATTTTAACAACATCTGTCGCGGTAATCATCTCGTAGCACCCCACTACTAATGGTGTTGTAGACATTATTTACTGGACTTCTTACACACCATTCAAACGGGAATTTCAAACAAAAGCGGACCAGGAAAACATCTTTGCAGTTTTAGGAGGTACTGCATCCATACGGGGACAAGGTCCTCTATAGGTTCACCAAAGTGATCTTCTAAAAGATACTTGACATTGCGGGAGTGATGAATCTCCTAATATCCGCGGCCCTAACTAATTCCACTAGCATCGTGAAAATTTCTCTCATGTGCTGGCCCTCTGCAACTACTTGAGCGTTGGCGGTGCTAAACGGTGGAAAGGTATTGTAGACTAGAGATGCACGTTTATCCCTGTATGATATGCTTTAAGCTATTGTCAAGAAAATGACCGCTTGCTCGCTAAGAACTGCTGGCGTTCCGCGTCTTATCATGTGCTGTTCTACCCAAGTGCTGCGCCGCACGCCTGCACTCGTCGGTTATGTACTCTGCTGCGCCGCATGCCCAACCAGTTGCGTGCGCAAGTGTTGGCTTTCACTCTTGGCTGCGTCTGCACCTTCCCGATTTACGTACGATGATGCACAATGATACCGTCGTAAGGACCTCATACGTAACGCGAGCGGGCCTTCAAAAGGTTTTGTCTAGACTTACGCGAGACTTCCCGTCCTTTCCTCCGATTATGGAGTCAAGACGGACTCGGATCTACGTGGTGCAGCACTTGAATTGTTTCACCACTGCCGCTTCTTCAAGACTCATATCGCCATTCGTGGGGTCGTTGACGGACGCAAGCGCCGAGTCGGTACTGGTGTTGCAGAGGGTGACAGGTAGCCACGCATAGCTGTGAAGCACTCGCGGTGAAACCCGAGCAGGACAAAACCAATTAATTGGCCAATGGAACCCTAGGTACCGCCCACCATACAGGCAGACAACCTTCTTCTTTCGCCCCCTTTTTGCGGCGTAGTGCGGCTGCCTGGGCTGAAAATGTTTCGTCTTTGTGGAGGGTGCACGCGCCACACTGGGGGCCGCAGCGAGCGCAGAGCATAAAGAATACTATTAACCGACGATATCGTGTCTATTTCCTTCCTTTTCACAGTGCAAAATATCTTTTCCAGCGTTCATAGAAAGATCTTTTTATTATTTCAATTTGATTGCATCGCGCCTAGAGGCAGAGTACGAACTCACGTTCACTCTACGCTAAAATATCACTGTCAATTCAAATCCTAAAGTAGAACCAAAACCTTAAAGATTGTTTCTATGCCTTCACTCAGTCTTGCTGCCACACTCTATCTCTTTCACCATGTCGTACTGCCTCCGAAACTACCAGGGGCAAACGACTGGAATGCAGAGTATGAGGACGCCCTGCTTGAAACAACGGTAGAAGCCCTCCAGACATTCAGTGATGCTGTCCGAAACGATGAACCGCAGATAGCCGGGTATGTACGCATACTTCACATTCTTTAAGTCATGATTATCGAACCTGTTAAAAAGCAATTGGGACGAACCTTGTATTCAGCCTATTAAGGCTTTCGATGGTATCCCAACAAGATCTGAGTGTTTAATCTTAGCCAATAATACCATTGCATCTGCTAACAGATGTCTTCACTCTATAGTCACATACGCCTAGTAGAGTCTACGATTAGCAACCTCCGCCGTGTTCGCAGTGCTTCCGGGTTCGTTAGCGACTCTCAACTGGCGTACTTGCTCCAAGGCCTTGTCTCCGATAAGACAATTGGGGCTGTACCACTTGAAATAAAGGCGCAAAATGCCGCGGTAGTCGTCAGCAAACAAGAAGCTGGATCATATATCCTCTTCGAAGTTTTCGAACTATCACCGTCGAATGGGACGGTGATGGGAACGAAAGGTCGACTCAGGCGCTCCTTTCCGACGTATGCTTGTCAAGTTTCACTCCAGCAGTTCCAAGAAAATGGACTAATCGATTCACTGTCGCACACTCTCGGGAAGATGAGCTGCGAAGAAGCTCCAGGCTTACAACCGCAGAGCCGCAAGAACAAGAAAGACCACGATGAGACTCGCGATACTACACACCCTAGCATGATAACTAATTTCTTTATGCATCTTCTCTCTGTTCTTGGACAGCAGACTGATGTGAAAGGTGTCTAGAAAAGCACCCGTAAAGATGTTATATTGAATAACGGCTTGCTGCTATAGAGAAGATCCCCTTTGTGGCTTCTTGTTCGCACAACCATGCAACTTCAGTTCGCTCGCATCTCGTCTACGAATCTATATAAAGCTGTAATGTTCAATCTGTTGGTAATAGTCCTCCAAAAAGCGAGAGCATATCCCAAATCAATAGGTAAGTTAGTACCACTCGCGTATCAAGGAGCCTGTCGGCCTTTAGAGCACTTTCTGTCAAGGATGACCGTTTACGATTGAGAGGTCAAGAAACAGGGCAAGCTCCGGCGTAGGCCGATCGTCATTAATTAATTTGAATATTCTGCTAATGTTTTATGGCAACCTCTAGGTGCTAACCAGTTGTACGTCATTTCTGCCAAACTGACCAGTCGCCTACAGAAGCTGAGGAAGCTTATTTCCGGTCGCTCCTTTTGTCTCTACACCAAGGATGCCCTGGCGCTTCTTAAAGAAACCCGATCATGGATAACAACAGAGATCGGAAACTTTGCAAATAGTGTGGACGACAATATAGACATGGCCCTTCTCGCTAGCCTCGAGCCCCGCAACGACCTTGACATTGACCTCCCGCAATTAGATGGGTTCATTGAAAAAATATTTCGTAGGAACCGCCAGTCCGGTATACCAGACTTCCACCCCACTTCGGAATATTTAGTATTTTCAGAGCATGAGCTGCCCATCGACTTCCACGGCTCGGGAGAATATACGTATTTCTACTTGGCGGCTGTTGAAAAATGGGTGGAAGATCACCTTGCCTCTTGGATTGAGCAACATATTTCCGATAACACCACTTGCGAGCAGCTACAACGGCTTCTCAAAGAGTACTTTCACCATGCAAACTCGATATACAGCACCGTAAGCAATATACCACAAAGCCTTTCGACTATGTATCTCACTGCCATGGAGATATGGATCGCATGTGATAAGTGCGCCTGTAAAACATACCCGTTATTACGCGACTTCGATCCTGAGGTGGACTTGTTCTCGTTCCAGTCGCTTTCCTTGCCCTTAAAGAGTCAGTTGAGGCGGTTGTTCACCGCCGAAGCCTATCTGCAATCTCGCCGAAATAATGCCAGGGTTGGTGCTCCATCGCTCTACCGTGACTTTGGGCATTCATCCTCTTTCGCGGTTAGGTTTTTCGACGGATCTTCAGAACATCAGAGGCTACTTTCGGATATTAATCAAGATGCCGCAATGAGACGTCAGCAGAAATGCCATGAACTAGTTATGCAAAAACAACTGCATAATGACTTAATGGCTAGATCCGATCAGCGTAGTTGCGATTACGAAGAAGTCTATAATCGGTACTATGACTCTACGAGTACTAGACATGCATCTTGGTGCGAAAAGTGTAGCTTACGATCTCAAGCTGAAAAACTTCAAATCGAGGTTCATGAATGGCCGCTGAGTTCAGAGCAAGCAATTGCGAAAGCAACAGTTTTCGAACTAAAAATTCCAAAGACCTACAGCCACTGGCGGGACGCAACGATTTTCCTATTGATGAAAGTGCTAAGCTTTACATACCCCGACACTGAAAAACCGAGAAAAAGATATGCTCTTAGTAGCCAAAATGGCTTGCACCGCTATTGGGATTCCCCATCGGATCGGCGCATTAACCTTGTTTCTGAGATCAAACCATTATCGGGGAGTCATTACCGGATCAAGCGGGGTGTTGCGTTCCTGCAGGAGACGGACGTCTGCGTTGATAATGCACTCCGGTATCAATACTTCGACAGCTTTGAAGATACCTTCGTTAATATCCTACGCTCCACTCGACAAGTATAAAAGAAGTGCACATACATACTCCCAGGTCGTTCGTCGCATCTTCAAACTTACCTATAAATTCACGCTGCTTCGGACGATTTAACTCCGAATCAGGTTATTGCGAATCTGTTAAACTACCCCTCGCATTTTTCCCTCGACGAGTACAAAGCCTTCGGAGCGCTTCCGATCGGATACAGTATTCAATATCAGAACATTCTTGTGCAGCTTGCGATGCCAGCCATTGATCTTGCGAAAATCGAGACCCAATGCTTGATTCTACAAACAATTCATCGGGCGGGTCCACTATCTAGCGACAAAAGCGTAGAGCGGAGTGCGCACGAGATCCTTGCCATCGAGTCGTTCTGCAAAGCTCTTGCAAATAGGATAGAGGTTGCATTAGAGCGGGTGAGCGAAAATTGGGAGACTTGGAGAGCTGTCGCAACTCTTGTGCAGTTAACACTGCGAATACTTAGCATGAATACCTCGCACGAAATTGCTAAAAAATGCCTAGAGCTGCTTAAATATGCTCGCCAGATATCTCTGAAATGGCTGAATCGCCTCAAGAAAAGAGTTCCTCTAGCTACGAATGATTCCCAGCGACAAGAGCTTTCTTCTAGGCTCACTGAGATTGGGCTCCTGTGCACAAGTACATTTGACACTGACGGGAAGTGGTTCGAAGTTATCCTAGATTCTGCTTCTGCGATTTCGGTATTGGTTCAGGCTTCCATTGTGGTGCAAGAGAACAGAGATGCCACGACTTCAGAGCATGCATACCTCCACCACGCTATGCTGCAATCATGGCGATTGCTGCTATTTCGGGCCTTTACTGTGATATCCGGGAAATTGTCGTTGGATGTTTTACAGGATGGCCTGAACGAAGCCGTGGTGGTATCGTGGGCAGCCTTTCGCCCTACGGATCGTTGGAGCGTACTTGAGAATCCCCATCACCACTGGATACATGTCACATGTGACGTGTTAGTCGTTCATTTCAATCTGTTAACAGCAGAGCTTCTAGTGAATGGTCTACCTCTCTCTCGGCTACCGCAAAAATACATGGGGCACCACTTATATTCTTCACTCTTTGACAAGTCACCCATAGAGGTAATGCCTACTGGTGAACCTGGTATGGAGTTCTCTGCAAAACACCCCTTTCACCCCAAGTGGTGTTACAATCTCAATTTCGGAATGGAAGGCTCAGATATGCTTATACTAGCTACCCGAGGCGAAGTCAAATTTGATTATGTTCCCTCTCGCGTTTTCAAGGGTCTACTTCCTAAGTCGTTCGTTGACGACTATTTCCACTGGTACAATTACAATACTAAAGAAGTCGAATTTCGTCCCCAAAATGATCCCTGGTCTTCGAAAAGTGAGCTATGGAATCTAAAGAGAGATGGAACTAGTTGGCGCTTAGTGAATAGACACCAGTCCCTAGTTGGCCCTGTCAGCAACACTGCCCGAACAATATCGAAGATGCTTTCGCCTCTAGAGCTTCATTCGCACATCCATGTTCTGTTCGAAAGTCCTTCAGCTGTCTTAATAGACCTTCCTCGGCGACGACTACGCTTCCGTTATACTCCTGGCGAGTCAAAAATTCACTCCCACCAGTATCAGGGAATGGTCATAGATACCGATCAGAGAATCGGAACGTTGACCGGACTGGCCAATAAACTCATTCTGAAGCACGAACGACGAGCTCAAGATCGTTTAGCTTTGATACCAGAAAGTAGTGTAGAATATTCGACGACAATGACGGGTCATGTCTCCGTTTCGATAAAATTGGATACGGCTAGTAAGACTCATGCATATCACGTAGATGAAGTACTAGGCAGGCTAGTTGACAACGGAAATTTGCAGAGCAAGCTCTTCCTTTGCTACCTCCATGCGCTAACTTCCCACTGCCTTCCAGATGCTTTAACTGGTCATACAGGAACTGAAACCGCATTATCTATCTTACGGTCAGGAGCAGTGTCATCATTTAACGTGCTTACAGCGTCCAATATGGATATACTCAAACGTATTGCTCACTTGACGCCAGCACGAGAATTCTATCCGGCCCATATGAAGGTTATCCAGCGAGTCTACTGGGATAATGACCTATCGTTTATGTCCCAAAACCCCGAATTTTATACGGCGGTGGACGATATATTCTGTATAGCGCGGAAAATGAGAATATTACAGCCCGACGAAGTCTACGTTGACCCTCCGAAGCTTGCCTCGATGAATATACATTTACTCAAGAGAGACATCATAAGAACATCAATTTTCCGCGTCGATGACTTTGGCGCAGAACAACACACTCATGAATTTGATCGAGACTATGAAGTCAGAGTCAGAGTGGCCGATCCGCAACGAGGACACCGTTGTTCTATTGCTGCTGAAATGATTTTACGACGCCAGCCTACTCTTCATTCACCTGTCAACGCGCGTAGCTTTCAAAAAGTTCTTCGATCCAAGCACTTTCACAATGCTACAGTCCAAGGCCCTAATGGGCAACTAAAGCCTCTGACCTTGCGGTACGATGCTTCGTGGTTTGCGGAACCATCGTCTTTCCTTCCAAAATTGTGGTGCAATCTGCACTTATTGCTTGCGAAATCACCTCATCGCTTCAGCAAGTTCAATCTGATGATCTGGCTGTCAACTGCTGCATTTTCAGAATTCGCGGACATGGATGTCATCCAAGCTTTGGCATCATTTTATAACTGTAGTGACCTGGCATCCATCGATATTCCTTCAGTCGCTCACTTCACCTTGGCAGAAGGAGATTCTCCTACGTTGTCCACAATTCAGAATCTGGTACAAGTATACCGATCTTTTCAAACTTGTCCAGAATACAGTTTGTCAAAAAATCCCGAAGAGACGCAGAAGCAATGGAATAGGAGGAGGAATCGTGTTTTTCGGGGAAACCAGAGCAAGGCCGCCGAGGCCTTTGCTCGCGCACTTCATGCTCAGTGGCCCTGTGAAGTACCGGAAACACCACGCAGTCCGTCTGCCGGGACATACTTAGACACTGCGAGTGCTATGTCAAAGGTCTGTCGTGCGTTTAAGGTCTGGTATGAAAACCGTTGTTTCTATCAATACCTCGAGAAGATCTCGTGTACACTGGTACGACAGAGAATCGCCCGCGTCGAAACTAAAGACAACCACATTGTCAACGTACAAGAACATACCGAGAGGAGCAATAGCTCCTCCTTTTACAGTATCAAAGATGTTTTTAACCTTGAAGCGCCGCTTTTGTCTTCCAACGCCCTAGATTCTACCGACTTGTGCTGGCCTGCACCGCCAACGTCTCTCCAGGTACCTCTAGAGCAGCAAACAGTAGAAGGTAGCAACCAAGCCAGCTGCCGACTCGCTTCACTTTGTCAGAAGCTAAGAACCAGTGCCAAATTTTCGCGCGAGAAAGACTACATCTTAGACCTACGGGACAGTTGTGATTTGCTTGGATTACAAGAAGCAAAATTTCAAGTTAGCGCAGATATATCGAAGGATGAGCTTGTCAAGCTCTTGGAGACATACCTAGGCAATTGTCAGCAGTTTTTTGACCGTATCAACTCCCTTCTAGGGCGAATTTTCCAATCTGGTGATAAAATAGCGACAGACATGGGCCAATCGCCGCGTATATCCCCGACGTTCTGGCTTCGTCAACTAAACCGAGACCACTTCGATTCTCTAACCCAGGAATGGAAAGCCATAATCGTTAAATATGGTCTTGCTGTTACCGAGCTCCACCGCGCCCGGAGACTTGTAGCGCTCTCTTCTCATCCATATGAGCTTGCAGAAGAGTTGCGCAACTGTGGACATCAGAACTGGTCGCCAATAGACTTTCCTGAAACGCTGTTGCTTGAAGCCGAAAGCGGTATCTTGGTTCGCGAAGTACAGGAAGAAATTGCAAAACAAATGAGATGCCCACCAAACGATGCAAACTCGGTCATGCAACTCAACATGGGAGAGGGCAAGTCCTCCGTCATTGTGCCGACCATTGCAGCATCTCTAGCGCAAGGAGAATTGCTGGTCAGAGTCATCGTTGCGAGGTCACAGTCACGACAAATGTTTCAGATGCTGGTATCCAAGCTCGGGGGGCTATTGAATCGGCGTGTTTACCATATGCCGTTTTCAAGGGTTCTAAAACTCAACGCCTCTCAAGCTGATACTCTTGGTAAAATCTACCAAGAATGTATGGCTAATCGTGGTCTCATGCTCGTCCAGCCTGAGCACATCTTATCATTCAAGCTCATGGGCATCGAATGCCTGCTGACTGGACAGCCTGACGTAGGGAAATCATTGCTGCGGACGCAGCATTTCTTCGATAACAAATCCAGAGATATTGTAGATGAGAGTGACGAGAACTTCAGTGTTAAGTTTGAGCTCACCTATACTATGGGTGAGTACAATGGATGCCAGATATTAGCACCTCTTGCTGCACCTACTTGGGTGAATTCGTCAGAAGCGTCTTGCTAAGATCTGGCGTCTCATATTTACGTGACGACTTTTTGTGCTGACCGACTCTTCAGGTACCCAGAGACCAATGGAGCTCAGTCCAGAAAGATGGACCATAATCCACTCGGTTCTGGAACTAGTAACTCGATACGCAGCTGAAGTCAAGGAGAAATTTCCTTCTTCGATTGAAATCGATAATCGTTGGGAATCAAGATATCCACGTACGCGCATTCTCCGGAGTGATGCAGAGGAAGAACTACTAGATATGATCTCAGACCATATATGTGAGGTTGGTGTCTCGGGCTTTTTCTCTGTAGCGCGGCAGCCTTCCAAAGTAAAACAGGCGGTCCTGCGCTACATCCGAAACTCTGTTCTCAACGCTACGGACATCAACAAAGTCGAAAAAGGGGCTTTCTGGACGGAGATTACTATAGGACCACTGCTTCTCTTGAGAGGCCTGATCGCGGGAGGGGTGCTAAGCTTTGCCCTTAGGTGTAAGCGGTGGAGGGTAAATTATGGTATCGATCCCAGCCGCACACCAAAAACAGAGCTAGCCGTGCCGTACCGCTCTAAAGACAGTCCGTCTCTCCGATCCGAGTTTAGTCACCCAGACGTAGTCATTACTCTTACATCTTTATCCTACTACTATGGAGGATTAGATGATCAGGTTCTCTTTGATACATTTGCACACCTGGAGAAATCAGATCGAGCAGACGTCGAATACCGAGAGTGGGTTCGTTGGGCAGGAGTTCTTCCCGAGGCTTTCCAGCATCTCGCTGGAGTCAACATCAAAGATCGCCATCAGTGTATAACGGACGTATTTCCATCACTTCGATATTCCAAAGGCACCATCGATTACTTCTTATCGCACATTGTTTTTCCCAAGGCGATGAAAGAGTTCCCCCATAAGCTCACTGCTTCCGGTTGGGACCTTGGCGCCGTCAAATCCCACCCAACGACCGGTTTTAGCGGTACTAATGACTCACGTCAAGTACTTCCACTAGGCGTCCGTTATATCGATTCAAAAAAGCAGAAACACACTAATGCCTTGGTGTTGGCCTACCTGCTGCAAGATGAAAGTTCAGTAGAATTGCTACCGCCGCAGACAAATGCAGAACAGCTGCTGGAAATTGTTAACGCAATGGAGCCGCCAACTCGGGTCATTCTTGATGCCGGTGCACAAATATTGGAAATGAACAACATTGAAGTTGCGGAAACGTGGCTCCGCATGAATGACACCAATAGCATCAAGGCGAAAGCAGTCATTTTTTTCAACGACAATGAAGAGCTCTCGGTTCTCGACTACAGTGGCTGCATCGAGCTACTGCAAACATCGCCATTTGCAAATAATTTGGATGAGTGCCTTGTATACCTTGATCAAGCTCACACGCGAGGCACGGATCTGAAGTTGCCCAAGAACTATCGGGCCGCAGTTACTTTAGGCGCCAATTTGACCAAGGATACGCTAGTGCAAGCATGTATGCGAATGCGAAAGCTGGGGAAAGGCCAGTCAGTTGTTTTCTGCGTCCCCGAAGAAATACAAATGAAAATTCTAGAGGTAAAGCTGCACGGCACGGAAATAGACGTTTCTGATGTCCTAATATGGACGATCACGGAGACGTGGGAAGACATGCACCGGAGTATACCTTTGTGGGCTAGCCAGGGTCGCCGATACGAGGACCAAAAGGATTATCTGAATGGCGAAGAGACGACTGTAGAGCAGGCAATGATGTTTCTCGAAAACGAAGCTCAGAGTCTTGAACATCGCTATCGACCTCGTCTGCGCAAGGGTTTTGATGCAACGAAAGACTGGGACACCTCGAATAAGAACATCTGTAAGATAATTAAACTGTGTCACGATTTTGAGGCAATGTCTTTCGATACGGCAACACTTCAAGAAGAACAAGAAAGAGAACTTTCACCAGAAGTTGAGGAAGAACGGGAAGTTCAGAGGCTCCCAGCTATGGAAGCCGAGCAGCATCAATTACACCCCGACCTTGTTAGGCTGGTAGCCACTGGCCAATTCCCGGAACGATCAGATGCCTTCTTACCCGCATTTCAGGCTCTAAAATCGATGAGCGCTGCAAAAAGGTTTGACCTCATGCAATTTCCGAATGACCTTCTCGTCACCACGGACTTTATGCGCACTGTTAAACGCCCTAAAGGATCTATGTCAAGATCATATGTCTCAGACTCATATCTCAGGCCTGTGCAGTGGATCCTTTCAGCCGTGGAAAGTTACAAACCCTTCGCCTCTCGCTGTTTGGTTATTCTTAGCCCCTTGGAAGCTGAGAAACTCTTCCAGAAGATCCGGAAGTCGAATATAGTAACACTGCACCTCTACGCGCCGCGTTCCACTCAAGGCTATGACCCGCTCGACGCACTTGATCTCTATTGCGTCGGCCGTGAGTTCTCTCCGTCCAGGTCTAGCACCTTCCGGAGCCAGATTGTTCAGCTCAATCTCTTCGCAGGCCAGCTTTATTTCAATTGCTACGCAGAGTACACCGAGCTGTGCAAATGCTTGGGTGTGGCATGGGAGGCCACGAATGAGGGAGAGGAGTTGCAAGCTGATGGATTTATCGTACCGCCGGCTGGCGACTGGGGTTTAAAAAAAAGTCCTGTAGGGTTTTTGAAGGAATATGTAAAGGTTAGACGGGAAAGTGAGGGTATAGAGAAAACGCATTTGGGAAAAGTGCTTGAGGGAGGGTTACTGGAGAAGCGCGAGTTCGAATAGGCTGAGTTTGCTTTTTTAACGTTTATCTATTTCAACAAAACGGGTTGTAACGGACACGAAGAAACTAAGAGTATAATGATCCAGTCGTTTAATAAATAAGATATAGTAGGGTGACATGAAAAAAGAATAATCAAAAAATTTACCTTTTTTAACTGCCTATACGCATTGCTTTGTGCTGTTATGACCCTCATGATTATCATCAATCTTCTTAACTATACCGGTACTTGCCTGGCTTGAATCTTTTCGCGTCCTTCATAATATCTTTCTTCAGCTCATTCTCTAATAATGATATCTAAGCCACAATGCTCTCACCTTACTGCGGTTTAATGGCCTTAGATGGTGCAACGTAGTCGAAGTAGTCCATGCTAGCCAAGAACGAAGCGTCTTGTGGCCCTTGTGACTCATAGTCTGCCCTTTTAATGAAATTTTCTGGAAGTCGAGACCGAAGGCACAGTGCTCGTCTAGCCCGGTCAAGCCACGGAAATTCTTTTGGCGCTTAGAATTTTCTAGAAAACCTAACATCAAGTAAAGTAAGATAGACGTTGGACTATCGGGTCGGGCCCTTCCACATTTTCTAGCGAGTTCTTTCATTTCCTAGTTTGTCTTCCTAGTACCTTCGCCAAGATATAATAATCGGCTTGTTGTTGGGTATATCTCTTTTATTAGATTTATTTACTCGGATCGTTCTTCTGGATTCGATTAGTTAATGCAGACGGCGTCAGTCTAGAGAACGCGGTGATGTCTCGTACGAAATTGACGCAAAGCTGCTGTACAGTAAATCATCATTATAACGTTTTTAGCAGAAAGAAGATTATAGTTATGTTTAGGTATATCTATTCTTAAGATATAGCTTAATAAATTACTACATCATTTTTTCTTAGCCTTAGCCAAATATTAACTATTTATAAAGGGTCCTGATCATAGACCCTTAGCCTAGAATAGGTTTTTTTAGGTGCTGGTGGTATTCTGTAGACCTAGATAAGTCTAAGTTTCGTTACCTGGCCTTCCTAGCTAGGCGCTGGTGTAACGGTGGTGACGAATGCAAGCACCTTTCTATCCTAGGAAGACTCTGCAGACATAGCACATTATATTATACACTCTCCCATGAGCTCAGAACACGTTAGGGAGCTTCACTCTCTTCCTTGCCCTATCACTTGATTCGCCATCCTCAGACAACGAACGCTTGCCTACAGAGCTAGCACCGGTATCCTCTTCTCCCACGCTACAGCCGTCATTAGCATCTCCATAGTCACTATCATCAAGTATAGAGTGCACACCATTATCCCCCTCCCCCGGCTTCGCAGGTGTAAGAAATCGAATAGCAGACACCTCGCGACTGATTACTAGTGGGAGTCTTTCATCGGTCGGCCTGGACAGACTATATTCTTCCTCAGAGGCCTTGTCGAGGACGACCTTAACCGTTGTGCGGTCTGCAGTAGGCATGATAACCATAGGGTTAGTATGCTCGATACCTTTCCATTTCGGAAGCGTGACGATTTCGAACGAGTGGGCGGCCTCCTCGGGCCCCGCGGAGAGGTTGATGGTAACGGTATTGCCTGTGGAGATAGTGACGAGGCCCTGTTGCTTGCCGGGTAAGGAGAGGCTTCCAGGGGACTGTATTATCTGGCCTGGTTTCAGGGGCCCTTGTAGTTGGCCATGTGGGTAGTCTTCGGCTTTGCCAAGTCGGGTCGTATGGCATTGGTAGTCCACTGGTTGGTTTTGAGGCTGGATTTGGAGATCCTCTGGTAGCGGTATTACAGATGGAGTGGGAAAATGGGGGGCTTTATACATTAGGAATCTCCCACATGTTGAGAAGGTCAGATCTGTAATGTATTTTTGTTTTGCCAGGACGACAAACTGGGTCGAATTGCCTGGAGGTGTTAGACTGACTTCTAGCGTCTTGTAATAGGTTGCTTACGATTCATAAATTGCCATGCCTCGACGTTGAATCCGAAGTCTAGAGTAACAAATTGGTGATAAGGATGGAAGATTGCATTGCGGATGATACCTTTTCCCTTCAGTGCTACGTTGTTGACAAGCTCTACAGATAATGATGGCGACCGCAATATCTTGAAAACCGTCATGACATTCGCCTGTTGAGACTCTAAACCCTTCAAAAGTGTAGTACCTCCGTGGTGAATGGAATCCCAAAACAGGAGACACTGGTTGTCCGGGCTAAAACTAAACTTGTAGCTGTACCAATCTTGCGGTAGTTGATTAAAATTTCTTGACCACCTGATCTTCAGATCAGGAAAAAAGTCCATGGGGATGATAGCTGACTTGATTGGTTCCAGGACGCCTTTTTTGTCTATGTAGCATTCATACATAGTGCGCAGTATGACGACGGAAAATAGGTCGTTGCTGATTGCCAAAGGGAACGACAAACCCCAAGCACCGCCATCTTTGAGACGATATGCTTGTCGTAATAGAGTAGAAATCTCCTCTGGACAGAGCGGTATCATAGCGTCGATGACTTTCATTTTTTTATTTTCATGCTGCCAAACTTCGTACCTCGCAATCCAGTTTTGATAGGCTGGAGGGTGGTTCAAGACGTGGAATGGGGTGCTGTGATCTTCCCAACACTGTTCATATGTTTTACTTGGCCACACCGTGAGAATGCTTGTCGTCTGACCGTTACTTGCAGTCTTAGATACAGTGCATAGGGGCCTCGAGCTGCAGTTGTGCCTCTCGAGCGTTGTCGGGCCGAGGGGAGTAATGGCTGCGCTTGAAGAAAATCCGATGAACTTGCTGTTGATGAAACTGGGTACCTCATCCCATATGATCGACGGATTCTCTGTGAGTCGAGCTCCCCATTCTGTGACGAGTCGATTGACATCGGATGTCCAGTCCTGGAGAAGTTTCTGCAAGGTGCGTAGTAACAGACTCCATGAATATGAAGCTTCGTGTAGCTCTGGAAAGGTAATCCAGTAGAGGTTATACGAAAGTGAATACGTGTCAGGTCCATCATGGTCGTCACTTCGGATCTGAGAGTAGTACATCTCAATCCATGATTTCACAGCCTTTGGATCCTCTAGAAAGTCAATCATCCGTTCCAGTATCATTCTAGCTGTCTTGTTGAATTGAGGGATTTTCGGTCTGAATTCTAGGGATTTAGCAGAGAAAGCCTTACAGAGATGAGAGGGCCATCTATGAGAAGCGTACTTGGCAAAATCGTCAGCTTCTTTTGCACCAGGATTAGAGCTCCCAGTCCGGCCTGGTGGTTGATAATAGCACATATACCCTAAGCAACTTTCCAGTAGCTCAATATGGGCAAGAGGTTCAGCAGGCAAACACAGACCAGTCACCTGCTCGTGTAAATCCGTTGATAATGAAAGCGAAAAGTGCTCTTTGACGGATAGGTAAATACACCGGATGATCAACTCTTGACTTTCTGTTAGGCTGTTCCATGGTCGGTAGCATTCGACGAGACCACCGCATATTACCGAAATAGTCTCCTGAAAATCTTTGAACTGATGACCCTTTTCAGAGGAATCTTTGTAAGTCAGAACGTCGTGCAACTCCTCGACCGTTATGGGCTCCGTGGCGAAAGCTGCCCAGGTTAGGATTCGGCTCGCCAAATCAAGCTGTGTGCGGCCATGCTTAACTATCAGGTCCGAAATTCTGCGGTACATGTTGTCCAGACCTTCTGGCATGATGACGCGTAGAATTGTCTTGATCCGCTGGAATGGCGTCAAGGCTGGAGAACTGAGATAATTGATCATAAGTCTGGCCCAAAGAAACATCCCATCCGCACCTTTTACAAGATGATCCACGAGTTCTGAGATATCCGAATCCTCAGGCAGGAGGTCTTCTTCAATGAAGGTTTCCATCTAAGAGCTAAGAAACACCTTAACATCCTTTGTTATCGAAGGATGATCCATACCGAGGCGGCACGATTTAGGGATGATCTGGTTCATTTTTGCAATATCCGTGCGACTGAATAGTAATACTTTAGTCGTAGAGTGATTCGAAATCCAGAGGAGAGTGCTAAGTAGGTCTTTAGCATCCTCACACTCGTCAATACTATCTAGAATGAGATAGACGGGGAGTTTTCTTAGGTAGAGCTTTACGAGGGCTTCCAAGTCCCCGGACGTGGCTTGAAGGGAGCCAGATAAGTTGAAACCTCCTATAATGAAGTTGAAAACATCGAGCAAGTCCTCGTCGTATCGTTGCGAATGTAAAAGCTGGGTGAGGATAGAGCGATATGCCGCAGCGACTGTGCTGGTTTTCGAGCTACCATTTGCAAAGAAGAAGTAGCAAATCCCCGCTGATCCAGCTTCTTGAACATGAGCATATTGCTAGAACTCCTATAGAATGTAGGAAGCTAAGACTGTTTTACCACAGCCAGGATTTCCTAGGCCTCTTTAGTCTATTTGCTCGTCTCAGTTTAGGCCATAATCAGGTTTACCGTAAATCCATAAGAAATTCTCACCATATGTAGCCTGATTCAAGCCAGCAGTGGCTATCCAATCACGAGCTTTCCACTGGACGAACTGACTACGGTTAAAGACCTAAGTTGCGGTCCCATCTTATCGGAGACTCTGAGCACGATAGGGAGCTTCTGCAAATGTAGGGGCTAAGAGCCATTCCTTAATGCGTTCAACCGATTGTTCTATACAGCTACATGAGTCAGCCAAGGAGCAGACCATACATAAGAGACGTACCCTTGCGTTGTCGGCACAAAATGTCCTTTATTTCAGCGGTCATTGTTGCTGTCTCTTCAATTCTATCTCGCGCTACCTTAGCTTGCCTGTGTTCTTCTTCGGCAAGATCCTGTTCCCTTGTAATAACCCGCTCTGCATCATTTGTCGTCTATGCTACTCGAACTAAGAGTTCCAATCGAATCAGTTCACGATAAGAGCGTAGGCGCTCCAATATAGCTGTAAATCTTTCGTCAAAAGGCTTCTATATCAGATCTCCTATGATAACGAGAGTTCTTTTCACTTCTATTTTCATCAGCTCGAGTTTGGATGTTGGCAGAGTACTCTTACTTCCACTCGAGATGAAAATCTGAGTCATAGATTAGAAAAATCGAAAGAGCTGGGTATAGACGTGCTCAAGACAGCTATGCATTCGATCGGACGGCTGTTGCTTGAACAGCATAGATATATCGTCATACTGGGCCATTTCTGCGGCTAAGCGCTCTAAACTGTTGATCAGTTTATCATAGAAGGTAGAGAAATTTGCAGCTAGCTAGTACATCGTTAATTAGGAGTAAATCGGACAAAGGTCTAAGCGCGAGACGCGTACCTGCAGGACCAATCTAAGCGCCCCCTATATTAAAGCAGCGTATTTAGGATTAGACTGGATTATGATTTCTATAATCTTGAAATATTTCTTAAAATCCTTTGTAATTAGATCTATTTTCTGAATGGATTGGGCTGACCTCTGTTTTTATCGTTGCCGCACGTGCTCTTGCAATTTGTAAAGGCTACCTATGACATCACGTGATGTCGCGTTGGGATGATACAAAAGACGCGCATCACCTGGAAGGGAGTTGTAGAAGCGGTCGTAAGCATCCTCGAAAGCTGGATTCGTCGGCCTTGTGTGGGTCTTTGCTGCCGGTACGGCGGATATAGAAGGTAACTGCTTAAATAGTCAGAAGTCAGCCTCAGTTTGCTATTTGTATCGCTTACCAGGCTTGAAGACATCTTGAGATTTACTGATAGCCATATCACACGATGCAATGTTCGCTTCGATGGCCGCGGTAAATGCCGCTCAGCGCTCTTTCGACAAACCGAGAACCTCGAGCGTCTTTTAAGGCTGCGCCAGATGAGTAGAGCTAGTTGGTTTGACATGGCACCATTGGCTGCAGCCCGCTGTCATGTTCCACCGCGCGATGTGGCGTCTGTACAGCCACCGCACAGCCCCCTTCAACGCCAAAAGCTTGCCTAATCAAAACATATCCATACGCTGCTGCCGCCTTGTATGCACGCGCGAAGAAGCCCAGACAGACCGTACAGCCGGCGAGCAGGTGCCGGTTCAGTACTTGCTTAACAGTCGGTAGGTATGCGAAGAATTCTAAGTCTACGAATATGATATCAAAGGGCTCCGTCATTTGCGTTATTCTGTGACTGATTTAGTTTTGTATGTTCATTCGTGAGTTTGGAAACGTGCATAGAATGGGTCGAACCTTCTAATACGTGTACTAGACCATTGCAGCCATATTTCTGGAAAGCCTCTTTCGCGGTTGCTGCTATTTCCTGATCATTTCATATGGTGTATTTCTATGTAGAAAGGACTCAAGCTTTAGTTGATAGTGAAAAAGTACATTATGCTTTATTCGTACAGTAACGTAGCCTGCCTCGTACACTTACCTGTGCACTTGTGTCCTTTGTTCCAACACACCAAGCTAATTCACTTAAGCCTGTATAACAGCCGATATCCAGAACGACGGGAAGTTAGTTCATTCTTCGTGACTTGGATGTTTAAAATGTGGTATTTCGCTTTGACCCTAATTTACGAGCTCACTGTACTATTCGTTGCGCCTGATAGATGTTAGGCTAGACCAAAAGCTACTTAAATGGGCAGTTGTACTTTGCTGGATAGCTCACTTGAAGTAGAGATAATGAGCGATTTGCATCTGCAAACTTGGAACGCGTCCATTCATAGTGAGAGATCAAATCTGACGCGACGCTCGTCGAACGTGCTGAGGTGTACTGTCGAGCTTTTGTACGACGTCAGGCTGCGTTATCAGCCGATGCGCAAACAGAGCCGCGCACGGCAGAGCACGGTACTGGCAGGGCAAGCATGTAGGACAGCATGTCGAAGAAATGCAGAATAATGGATGCTGATGATTTTAAGGAGAAAGAAGTACTGCAGGAGTCTGCAGCCACATTTGTTCCCTCTCCTTGCCGCGGTTCAGTGCAATGAAGGATTGAACAACATGTACGGCTTTCCCGATTGATTATTGATCACCGACGATGTGCCACTGGTTGGGAGTATGAGCAGCCTGTTCGGCCCATGTATGGAGTCTGGAGTAGTATCGGAGTATTCTAGCCCAACGACCTGGGCTGCACTCCGAGTTCCGGCCCCGCTTTGTATACAACCGCTCTCCTGAAGCATAGCAGCTACAGTCAGCCGCCTGCAAGCGACCATGGTATTTTCATTTCTACTATGGCTTTAGTCGATTTAATGAAGATCCTGGTGCTTGGAAGTGGCATGGTGGCTCCACCTTGCCTTGAGTACCTCTCTCGCAATCCGAAAAACCGAATTACACTAGGTAAGATGCACTCACCATGGCCAGGCCCTCTAAAAGCTGCTAACCTATGATAGCGTGCCGGACTCTCGGGGCTGCTGAGGAGCTTGCGGCTAGGTTCTCCAACGTCCGCGCTATTACTCTCGACGCTTCTTCCGAAGCGGACCTCGATAAGCACATTGCGGATTATAACGTCGTTATCTCACTGATTCTATATATTTATTACGTGGCCGTTATTAAATCCGCAATCAAGAGCGGCACGGACGTCGTGACAACGAGCTATGTCTCCGACGCTATGCGCGAGCTGGACGAAGATGCTAAGCGTGCTGGCATCACTGTACTGAATGAAGTAGGTGTCGACCCGGGTGTTGATCACCTCTACGCCATTAAGAAGATCGACGAAGTTCATGTGAAAGGCGGGAAGGTCCGCGAGTTCTATTCGTACTGCGGCGGTCTGCACGCCCCGGACTGCGTAGATAATCCCCTCGGTTTCAAGTTCTCATGGTCTCCGCGCGGTGCCCTTCTTTCTCAGCGGAATTCTGCGAGATACCTGAAGAACGGCTCCGTCGAGGAGACCTCTTCAGAAAACCTCATGGCGACTGCCGCGCCGTACTATGTTATGGATGGCTATGACTTCGTCGCATATCTAAACCGAAATTCTATTCCCTTTAGGGAGTTCTATAATATACTAGAAGCGTATACGGTTATTCGTGGTTCACTTCGTTATAAGGGCAACCCGGCTTTCGTATAGGTACTAGCCAACTTAGGATGGCTAGAGCAGGATAATAAGGAGTGGTTAAAGGATAGTATGACCTGGGCGGAGATTCAGCAGAAAGTAGTTAGTGCGTCGGGCATAGATGAGGAGTAAGTTGCGTCTTTCATTTATAGAACAGATTGTCTAATTTTACTCTAGCTCCCTCGTATCTAAGATCAAAGAGGTCGCCTAGTTTCCAAGCGCTGCAGAGAGTGAGCGTATTATCACTGGCATGAGGTGGATGGGAATTTTATCGATAGGGAAGGCTACCGTCACTGGGGGTAATCTCCTGGACACTCTCTATGCACAACTAGAGAAGCTTATGAGCTTCGGCCCCGGCGAGCGTGATCTGGTCATGCTTTAACATAAGTTTATTATCAAGTGGGAAAATGGAAATACGGTAAGTATCCTCTAGATATGTTGGTTTACCCTTAATCTAATATATCCGGTTTAGGAAACGTTCACGTCCACGTTAGAGTTACTCGGAGATCCAGATCGTTACTCCGGCATGGCCCTATCCGTCGGTATAACATATAGCATCGCGACTCAATTGTTGATAGACCAACACCTAGCCGTACGCAAGCCAGGCATTTAAGCTCCGTATACAAAAGGCATCTGCGATGCTATTCGGGACTTAGTTGAAAAAGAAGGTGTGAAGATGATAGAGCAAAAGGCATAAGCTGGACAAGCTTAATGTGTATTCTAAAACTCTAGGTGGTAGATATTACTAAATAGGTAGGATAATATAAGTTCTAATGGCGTTTTTGAATAAGAAAACTATAGGTAGTCCTTTATAAATATAATAAATATTCGATATTTACTTTATTACTTCTTTTTTTACTTTATTAGTTAGGGGTTTTAGAGCTTTAGCGGCTTGGCCTAAGATACACCTGGGGTTATCCTAAATCGATCCATGACACTACCTTTTAAAGCGAACTCCTTTTACTATACTATACGAAATCAGTTATAAACTATAATAAATAAACAGGTAGAGAATCGATAGCCAATACTTCAGATCTGACAAGGCTGAAGCTCAGCCTGATCAAGGTTACCATCCTCGCAACTACGTATTTTCCCCTTATTAGATTAAAATTACGAACACCTTCTCCAATTGGGACTGAGCGCTTGAGGGGCGCCTATATTATCTCGCTTTTTGATATAACTTTATCCTTTGATAAACGATCACAGTTGGCAAGATGGCACGGAGAGTATATAATAACTGCCACCACCTGTAAACTTCGCCTAAATCTACTCTTTCCATTTTCTGCGTGCTATTAGCAGTATAGATTATATCAATAGACCAGCAGCCGTTCCTTCCGCTCCACCATAATGTGGAGTATGGGGGATCACGGTTGCTTCCCACATCCAAAACCGACGAAAAAGCCAAGGTTGTCTTAAGAAGGAGTATCCCCTTCGTCGAGTTCTTTGTTCACACTCTCGCCGTTGGCACTATCGCCGTGCTGGCGTGGCTGAATCTAATAAGAACGTCATGGGTCGACTTCGATATCGACAAGAACACCACTCAAATCCGGGAGCTTAAGGGTTGGCAGGTACTGTCTAAAGTGCATGAGCTTTTTATGCTTTCGTCGCTTTCCTATATTATATTCTACTACATGCGAAGATTGCTGATCGGGAAATACGGCGTACTATTTGGTCTCCTTAACGCGACCTATCAAGTCAGCAGTCCTAGCATGGTGTATAAGCATGGAGCGTGGACATCGGCATTCTCTGCTAATAGAAGCTTTTCAATCTTGCTTTTTATCATGTGTTACGTATCCATTGTCCTGGTTCCGGCCTCTGCCATTCTTATGATCCCGTCGGCCGGTTGAATTAGTATATTCCTAGGCACAGAATGAATTCCGAGACATCACGTAGCGCAGAGGTCTAGGAATGCGGATATCCGATTGGGACAGAACGCCCAGATGGTTACTGACTTTGTACCCCGTGCATAGGTTAAAACCGAACACCAATTCCCTGCAGGGAAATCTGCCTTCTATATGCCAGCAACTGCTGATGAACTACGGCCGCAAGTCCTGAACGACTCACTTGCTGCAGCAGATAAAGAGCTATCAGAAGCATGTCACCAAAACCATCCTTTGGAAAACATAACGATTAGCTGCCCAGCGATGGGATACATAGACATAGCGAGTTGGGTTCGCTAACGTCTCTAATTCTCAGTGGGCTATCTATATTGGTACGGGCTTGGTGGGTGACGTAAATTTTGGCTCTCTCCTCGGTGGAGCGCGACGCGAGGCCATCATTTCCTGTCCAGAGGATAATTGCGACAAGTCGAGTGTAGCCTACTCGACCGTCGTCACCGATCTCATGACGGCAGCTATAGGGTCCTACTCGAGATATTCAAGACACCAGAATTTGGGAAATATAAATCGTGTGTTGGTATCTCGATACCGCGTGTCTAAATATATCGCCGTATACCAACCGGTCGTTTCAGTGAAATGTAACGTAAATAGCTGGATGAGCTGAAAGCCACGTAACATAATATTTCCCAACGTCGACAGCGAGTGGATTCCCAAGGGCGAATCAAAGTGGGCCCCTCCACTAGCTACTATTTCCAAGGATTCACCAATCTGGGATGAGTTTGGGGACAAGGAACCAAAATTCCGATGGATGAAGGACACACGAATCAACGCAACATCATCGTTGCTCGGACTCGCTATTGTTTCCACACTGGAGTCCAACGGCACGCTCAAGAGGTATCAAAAAGTGAGTACGTGGCGTGCTCTCTCGACGCAAGGTGGTTTGCGAGCGAGCTATCTCTAAGCTCCCAGAACTCGAGCATCTCCAGTAACGTCACCGAGAAACTTAGAGACTTCCATCGATTCAAGTACAAGCTCTCGTATGCTAAGCATGGAATATCCCACAAGCCTCTCGGCATCCAGCTCGACTGGGCCTCGTATCTAAACCCCAACATTACTGGCTGGTCAAACGGAACCCTCTACCGAAGGGTCATGATAGCTGACTTTCTGACGTTACCAATGGTAGAAACTCGAGACGTACACAACAATACGTTCGAGGCATTTCTTCCTCCACGCACTTCGGACGACGCACCGGAAAACTACGCAGGGGACGGAAAAGTCGTGGCGTCACTTTTGAGCTTTCTCCCTGTGGATGGCGCAACTGCTCAGAATTTACAACCCTCGGCTTTTCTCTCATGTTTTCCTCCGAGAATGTCATGCACAAGACTGAGCGCGAGAAGGACTACAAAGTAGACATGGAAATCGATCGCTACGTCTATGGCTTCATTCTCCAGGGCCGTACCGCGCGCTTTGCACTGGCTGCGTTGTGTCTGTACGCCGCAGGCGTGTGCATTTATATGCTTTACCTGGCAGTCATTATAGTCTGCGGGAGGTACTATGGACGGGACTGTTGGGAATATGTGGGCGACCTTGTTGCTCTCGCTATGAATTCTAATCCATCTGCGAAGTTGTACGATACAAGCGCCGGCATCGAAAAGGGAACAGTTTGGAAGCACGTTGTTAAGGTCCGATCAGTCGACAGGAATAACCTGGAGTTGTGCTTTCTAGAAGATAATGAGGAAATTGGGGAGCGTGTAAGGATGGGCAAGAAGTATCTTTGAGATTGTTATCCTGTTTTATAATATAGGCCTGGTCTTGGAAGATTTTAACCTAGAACTGTGTAGCGAGTACTATGAAGGATCAAACGCTGGAAAATTATACCCGCCATTAGCAGCGGGAACTTTGCTAACATCTCTATATTTTGCATAGCGGCGCTGCGGAAATCGCGGTTTGGCCTACATGGGGCCCACCAAATACGACATCTGTGTCCAACACGGCAATAATGAAGCGTGTGTTATATTGATTGAATAAATTCACAAACGAGACTTTCATCTCAAGTACGCTAAAAAGATCTTAAAGACAGCGGTGTTTCCCCTGCTGTGCAATAACTCGAAGATCGTACAAAGGAAAAATCTCGAAGGTTTTAAGACAAAAACTGGCGGGACTGGAGCCCGGCATTACTTTGTCCCTTTTATAAGAGTTGAAAAGTCCTGACACCGCAGTTGGATTGTTTGCCATCTCAACCACATCCAAGTTATATATCTTTCCGGACACTGTCTCATAACGGTGGCCTAATGACATAACATGAAAAAATCGTGTACCTCTCTGGATGTTTTCTTCTATCCATAGGCGTTGGGGCGTATTTGAAAGGTGATAGTGCTAAATTATCGGCGAATTGGACCAACTCTCCTTTGGTGCCATCAATAAGAGTGAACAGGAATGGATAACAAAGAGACTGAATTTATGATCGATAAGGGGCACCGAGGGTTGTCAGGGCATATTCTTTTACTTTCAATTATGACATCGAGTTGCTGTTGCACAACCTATATTACCGACATCCTAATACTCTTAGTACTTAGTATTCAACGGGAAAACGATGGATTCTATAGCTTAGGATCCGCCATGTTTACTCGATATTACAAAATTCGACATCGTATTATAGCTACCACACGGCGTATTCACTGACATAAATCCTTCGATAGCATAGTACCGATCGGATAAGCTCATTTATGATATTGTAAAATAATTTACCAGCCAGAAGATAGTCTTGTCCTGATGACAGCTACTTCTCCTCCCTTTGGACAAAAAAGTGTCCCATCCTTTGCCATGTGGACCAAGGAGAGGTTATCCCCATTGATCCAATCCCGGGGTAGTGTGAAGTGTCGTTTCACTGGGTCAGTGACACTGAGGGTACTCATTTGATCAGGAATCGATTCAACTGTAGAAGATGAATTACTGGAATGGGTATGGCTTGAATCGATTTTCCAAGTACATATCCAAAGGTCTTGATCCAGGAAGACTAATCGGTTCCTGGATAATACTCCTAGAGGCATCTCAACTAAGCCAGAGACAGAGTCGGGGGGACATATTAGTTGAATTCCAGCACGTGAAGCGGACTCATTTTTCTCCAATGATTTTGGATGTGGAACAGCGTCTAGATCAGAAACATTGATGAACCAAGACTGAGAAAAACCACGATTGTCTTCTTCTCTGAAAATGACATGAGATCGGTGCTGAGTAATCTTCGCGTTCGTTCGGGTGTGGTCTTTGTCGAACGCATGATCTCGCATTGTAGAACTGCTGGAGTGGGCACCTGGCTCCTTATGGTAGGGCAATTGGCGCCCGGCTTTAAGGTCTTTCCATCCGAATCGCCTTATTCCATGATGATCGAAGGCAATTAGAAATTCGTTATTGTGAGGGTCATTGATCCATGAAGTGCCAATTTCAATGTCTTCGCAATATCCCAGTACGGTGCGGCACTCCAATGCCCAGGTTTGGGCGGATAACTGTCCGGCGAGCAATAAGAGACTTCCATCGTGATTGAAAAGCAGTTGTCGAATTCTGCCTATACTTGGGTCTGGTTTAATATCTAGCGTTGAGCATATCTCCCACAGCTTGGTGGCATGGTGGGCAACTGGAGGCTTGAGATGCTTCACGATGACATTACCGCCTAGCTCAATAAAGCTAAGATTTCTACCTTCGTTATCCCATATAATAGAATCAATCATCAGTAGTCGGGGTGATGACCACACTCCCATTATCTTCTTGCAATCGTGGTTATAGAGGATTACCTCTCCAGCCTCATTTCCAATACAAAAATACTTCCCGTTTGCAGTTACTGCTAAAGCTGTCATGGGGTCGGCCTGCTCAGCGACTTGGCCGGATTCAACAAGAAAGGAGGTAGCGATTCGGGTTTCGTATAGGTCGTCAAATAGATCTCCGGTCTCTTGCAACTCTGCTAGAGCGGGTGGCTCCCATGCAGTGCATGTAGTATCTCGCACCTCATAAAAGCCGCGCGAGGTTGGAGCGTAAGCAAAAGCTTTTATCGTTGTATGGCACCTGAGGTGGTAAATCGGTGAAAACGTCTGATAATCGAATAGACGGATCACATTATGGTTATCGCATGTAGCAAACGACAATCCATCAGGGCTACACTGTACAGTAGCCACAGGAATACGTAACTCTTGGCTCTCATGTTCGTATGGGTCCCATTTGAAAACACAGCCATCGTTGTATTTGCCGAGAATGCTTCCATATCGATTGTTCCAGGACACTGCATCAACACCTGACCAGACGGCATCGTTGAAATTTCGACCCTTAAAGGGGCGCATGCACCGTCCGATCAACTGTCGCTCTTTAACGCTCCACACAGAGAGAGGGAATCCTCGGTAAGCTACCGCAATCTGTGTACCACTCCTATTAAACTCCATGGCACAGGGAGAATTGGTATAGCCGAGGTCTCCAATGTCTGTTTCTTTCAAAAAGTGCAATGGCTTCCATTGAGGATTCGGGCTGTCCAGTCTAAGCACGCGAATGCGTTTGTCGTCCGATGCAGCAAGAAGAGTGTTGTCATTCTCACCGAATGTCAAACCAAGAATAACTGTGTCTTCAGGACTCTCTACCATGAATAGCTGACAGCCTGATGCTATTTCCCAGACCTTAGTCTTAGAGACACCACATGATACGTAAAGCGTTCCAGATAGATTGAAGCAAGATGCTGTGATATATTCGTCTTGTAAAAGGGTAGCTTCTTTGTCGAAATTTAGGTTGTTCCATACTAAAGTGAGCCCTTTCATGCTTCCGGTTGTAGCAACGGCGGCGAAATGGCGTCGCGAACAAATAATTCGGGAGGTGTGATAGTTTCTAAGAGATACATGGGCAATAGAGTCATCCCAGTCGCTGTTTGTGATGCCGGAAACTGATATCAATCTAACACTTGTGTCTTTCGTGAATTGCTGATACAGCATGGAATTTCGAGGGCAAAGATCTGGAACGAATCTTCGGATAGCAGTTGGATCTTGAATCAGCGTCAATCCAAACTTTCCCGCCACCTTGCTTAGCTCTAGCGACCATGACTTAAGCAGCTCGTGGTGATTTGGATCCAGATCAGTATCAAGCTTTGATAGTCTTTTATTATCAACAAGCTCTTCTAGGGCCCTCGAAGTAAAAAATAGAGTTTTGAGTTCGCGCAATGAAGCTAATGCGTGAATCCACGTGAGCACTGATGACCCGCGTAAGAATTTAATTAGAGTTGATATGATGGATGATGAGTATCTATTCATAAGAGATAGATGATAAGACCATGAGGTTGCGGCATAATAAATAAAACCATACCTTAGCTCAGCACTGCTTTGAATTAGGCTGTTGCGGATACCAGGATGCATTAAATAGTTCATGCAATTTTTGAAAAGATCTTCATGAACTGTCTTTGTATCGACGAAAAATTTCATACCAGGAGTTTTGGTGAGGTAGTCCCGAGCAGTTTGATGTATCATTGTGACATGATCATTGACATCAACAACAACGAAGAAGCCACAAATATCTTGGATGGTGCTACGCAGATCCGGTATAGATTTGAACTGGGGTTTCAGTGCTTCAGAAAGCTGCCTTAGGGTTAGCGATTTTCGAGAGTACATGGCCCAGGCCAATATGTGTTGTCCAAGTCGCCAGTCCATAGGTCCTGTGTCTTTCGCGATGTCCGATGCCATACGATGATACATTGCTTCCATTCCTTTGGGTAGATGCTCTAGTGCCTGCTTTATGTCGTCGATGGTATGCCGCTTTACTATGTCCTCAATTGCGAGATGTATCCACAAGAAGTTTCCGTCTGCTCGTTCTATTACTTTATCCGAAATCTCTTGTTTAAGTATGGGATCCCATCTAGGGAAATTCATTCGGGTGTCGACATACAGGCGGATATCTTCTCTTGACTGTTCTGTGATCGAAAGTGTATGCAAAGGAAGTTCGTTAGAAAGTTGATTAAAGCCCAAAGACAATGCATGTGTTTCACGGCTGACAATGAGGATTCGAACGGGGGATTTAGATCTTCTCAAACCTGAAAGTAGATCAATAAGTAGCTGAGGAGTATTTGCTTCATCTAGGGCATCTATCACCCAATATAATGGAGTCTGATCGCGTTGCTCAAGTAACAATCCAAGGAATATGCGGGTCCAAATCGACTGCGCATCCGCTTCTTCAAGGCCAAGGCCATCTTCGGACAATTCTGTTAACTGATCCCGAAATTTTACTATATCTTGAGAAGCTTGAAACGCTAGGGATCGTAGCAACCCATTGATGGAGCGTTTAGACTGCTCACTAAACCGGAAAAAGTAGAAATGACAGAGAGAGCCCCTTTTCTTGAGATGATTGATGATGAATGAACTAAGAATAGACTTTCCATTGGCTGGGAGACCATGCAGCCATAGAATGGAGGGCTCAGAAGATCTATTAGACCAGTTTTGGAAGGCATATTCCCCCAGGATCCAATCGCATGTACCGGTCATCCATCGGTCACGGAAGAAATTATAGTCGTCATCAGGTCGATTAGGTATAGAAAGCAGAGCTTTGACCGGCTGAGGATCATCTACATACGATTCTTTCAATCCAGTTTCCGTGGTGCGTACACGATCGACCAGGGTTTTCAGGACATCTCGAACAATTATGTAGTTTGGATCCTGTGGACTATGAAATTTACAAACGTTATGATGATCTGCATTCATAGACCGAGATATCTCGCCAGGATAGCCTAGAATTGCAGATTCTTTCTCCAAAATCATGACTTTCTTTGGGCCTACAACAGTCTGCAGGGTTTCGTAGAGGGACACAATTTGTATCTTGAGCGCGAAATTTCTGAACTGTTCATTCAACTCTTCAAGCGCCAGAGAATTCTTTTGCAGGTCGGTGATGTACTGCTTGGGGGAGTACTGAAGTATAGATGTTGATAATATCCTATTGAGTAACTTGGCGAGATCGGACCCTCGGTGTGGCGTGGATAGGAAGATGATAGCACTCACGGATTTGACCATATCTCGGTACTCGTCATCAAATTGACCGAGAATATAAGCTTTCTTGACAACAAGTCCACCCATAGAATGTGCAATGAATATAATGGGAGTTTCACCAATGCCCAGGTCTTCAAGATTTTTAGCTTCGTTCTTCGAGAATTTCATTGCGAATAGCAACTCTTTTGCAAAGTCGGTAATGTTCAGAATTGATTTTGGGCCCTTTGACCTCCAATTGGCATTGTATCCAAACGTTAAAATCCTTGCCGACCGAATGACAGGCTCCCTTGGGAGCCACAGGTGTGGCCAGAAGTATTTTGGGTCATGGTCTTTGGACCATGTAGAATGACTTGTTCCCCCAAGCCCGTGCACTAGCACGATATCTAACGACCTATCTGACTCGGGCTCCCAGATAACGCTCAGCCCTAAAGCGTTGGTTCGTTCCCTGCTCAATTGCAATCGTTCGCCTGAGGAGCTCGGTGTATTGGGACTGACAAGATTTGAGACGGCATTCCTGGTGTTATTATGGCTTCGTTCAGTTTGAGTTCGATTCACGGAATTAGAAAGATTGGCGATGTTGCTGTCGGTAGCAAGGGAAGGAGCTAATTCCATCGGCGGAACTGTAGGTAAAGTCCCACTATCAAGAAATTTTTTGGAGTTGACCATAGGGATCCCAGCGGACGATGATGATTCTGTGGTACTTTTTCTGTCGCCACGGTCTCTACTCCTGCCAGCGAGCTTTTTGCGGAGCTGCACTGGATGTCAGCTGCCATGTTTTGCGCGAGACGAAACGGAGACAAACACGTTCCATCTTAAAAACGTAGAGCTGTGGAGAAGACGGACGCTTCCTGGTCTTAAACTAAATCGATGATAGTCATTCTTTATTGCAGTTCTATGTGCAAGGAGTGGCTGCCTGGAGAGTAAGTGCGAAGACATAAAACCGAGCAGGGCCATCAGCTGTGGGGCATGGAGAGCCTGCCGTACTGCCGCGCGCGAACAAAAGCACGTTGGATCCCGCCCAATGAACAACGGATGTGGCTGCATAGACCCACTCTTCATGGCCTATACGGTTAGGTAGGACAAGGCTGTGCGCGTGCTCCGCCCCTATACAACTGTGCGTCCCCGGCCTTACGAGTGATATCGTTTCATTGCCGCTAGTTGTCAGTCAGTGTAACTTTGGTTCTGGAAACTCCACTCACTAGAGAGCTACAGGACGCAAATAAATTTAAAGCCGCCACGCACGGATTCTTTACCAGCCTCGGCTAGATTCCCAGCCCAGCTTGAATCAGCCAAATCTACTGTTATTCACAATATTGTTAAGTAGTTTATAGAAAACTAACTATATTCTTATACCTCTTAGTAGGCGAAATGGTTGATGGAAATCTAACCTAAATAGGCGTATTTGAATGGAAATGAACATATCCATCACGTGTTTCATATCCACGTGATGGAAGCTATATAAACCAAATCTCCATAGCCGATAGCTCCATATCGAAGATATATCAATATACGATATGGTTAGTTCTTTTAGCACGGCATTAGAATTAACGCCGCACCTCACAGCCGATGGCGAATGCCTGCTTTTACTCCCATTCCATTCACCGTAGAAGTCCAGTAGAAGTTGTAAATAGTGCGCGGTAGAGGTGCAAGCGTCAAACGCGGACTTACTGGACGTGTGAATGGTCGGTTCGATATGACGCGATATGAACGCGTTAAGGACGTCCAGATCGAAGATGGAGAAAATCCGGAACGAGGATGATACTGCTGGCTGTCGTCAGCGCTCGTCATATGCGCCCAAGAGAAGAGAGTTAGCGATTTAACACGTCTTTGAACCCCCTTTGGTGGCCAATAGCCACAGTGATGGGTTCAGCGGTGATGTTAATGTACAAGGGCTTGAGCTTCATACCTATATGGCGCATTGATGGTCCTCTCACCTCAACGTTTTAGTTAACGAATTGAAGTGCTTTATAGCTTTGCATAGGGTGCTTGCTTTGTTTCGTATTTTTTGTCAAGATATACCCTACGGCGATTGGAAAAGGTCATGGCGCGTCGATATAGGAGCTGATTGCTTCGAAGCTTCGATTGGGCTTTGGAGCGAACCGTAATGTACACCATGTAGTAGTTACCTTACTTAGTAAACAATCTGTCTTTCTTCTACTAGGCAGATGTGGAGCGTGCCAATCCGAGATTGTCATTCCCCCCAAACTCCCTTCCAGTGAAATATAAAAATGAGACACTATCCCACAATGTCTCTATCTCTCGCGAAATTTTGCAAATCAACGTTCGGTGACTACCATCCACAGTTCTTGCTGCAGGAAAATCCCGATGCAATTGATGGACCTCCACGGTGTCGCTGGTTTCGCAATGGCCCAATCGAAATGTCTCAATAGCTGCAACCCCGCCAAGATTTTTTTGTCAGCAAAGTAAAAGTCAACTAAGCACGGCGATACCTACCTCAAAGATGACTTTATGTATTTCCATCCAAGCGATGGGCTTCCCGAGACACTGATACTTGCCGTACCCGAAAATCAGCTCCGTCGTTCTTCGCATGGCCTCCACTCTCCGACTACTATCTTTGTCGTCGCCGTCGTCGCCGGGCTCGTTATCGAAAAGCCAACGCTCCGGGCGGAAAATGTCTACGTCTTCGCCGAAGAGGTCTTTTCTGCGTGCAAGTCCGAGCACGTCGTAGCCTATGTTGGTGCCTCCGGGGAAATACGTGGTCACGCCGTCTACGACGAGAGTGTCTCCGCCTTTGGGGACGATCTTAGGTACGACGTCCGTGATGGGCGGGTGGATTCGCAGGCCTGTTTGTATGGATAGATATATGAGTCAGCGGATGAGTGACACAGGATATAGTGAAGGAATATATCATGTCTTACCCTCTCGAATCACGGCTTGCAAGTACGGCAGCGTACTCGCGTTTGCCTCGGAAATGATTTCCTCGCCTTGCACTAAACCGCTCTTGACCGCGCCATCGATCTCCGCCTGTAAAATCCTGTATACCCTTGGGTGCGACGTGATATACAGCATCAGACAGCGGATCGCGGTCGCCGTGGTATCGCTTCCGGCCAAGATCTGCAGGTAGGCCTCGGTGAAGATGTCCTCCTTGGACATGCCCCGCTGGAGGAAGCTGGCCATCATGTCGCTCCCTTTCTCCTTACCGCTTTCCTGAGCGTCGAACCTCTCGTTAATGAGACGCCTCGACGTCCGCATCATCTTCCCGTGGCCCGAATTGTCTTTCTCCGACGGTCCTAGGAGATGCGCGATAGGCGGCCATTGGAAGATGGGCGTCAGCCCCAGACCGCATATGTACACTAGGCGTCTGAGACCCTCCTCCGAGGCGGCTATGTATTCATGCACATCGGCATCCGCTTCGAGATCCCCAAATGCCTGTCCGAACCCAATGTGGCTTATGACATCCAGCGTGAAGTACTGGATCTTCATCGCGAGATCCACGGGCTTGGACAGCGGGCTTGGATCCGAAGACGACGACGACGATACGTACTTGGACCGGATGAGGCGCACCAGCTGCTGAACGCGAAAATCGATCGAAGGCTCCAACGTAGCATTCTCCTTTCCCGAGAACCCGGCGGCCATCTTCTGCCTTCGCTTCGTGTGCGCATCTTCGTCGAGTAAGCTGAACACATGGTCTTTTCCTGGTTCGATCCGCGTCGCCCGGTTGTACCATGGCGTGCGTGTATACGCAGACCGGACTGCGCTCATGTGGCAGAGAAGATCGGGCGAGTTGGTTACTAGATCGTTGGGCCCTACTCGTGCGATGCTACCTAACTTAACCATCAGCTCGTAATTCCGAGAATTACCGTTATTTGTTGATTCTAGATGAGAAAAGAACGGAGACATGTCAATGAGGCTACTTGCCATATTTTTCCGTGGCCTCCCGATACCATTCGTGGGAGCGTAGGCTCAAGATGGCTCGTATGTGCCATAGTTCGGACCATCCCGTGCTAAAAGGCCCTTTGAACTGGCTGAGTCTTTTGTACGTCCTGTATCGGAGCGCTCCATAGAAACTGATGAAAAGCCCAAACAGAAGCCATCTCGCCGAATACAAATCCGGCAGTATTGCCATGTTGAACCCCAAAATCCGGCGCTGGACGGTAATGCTTAGAGAAGGGCACCCTTCGTGGGGTGATCAGCCTTCTATCTATCAGTTTCCAAGAATTAAGGAAAGGCCAATGCGCTGCTGCTGTCCTGCCATGCAATCACCAGTCAACCGGGGTTGGAGCGGGGTTAGGAGCGGGGTTCGCATCTCATCGTGGAGGGCCACACTAGGCAGAGTAAGGCTGAGGACTGTGGATGTGGATTGGACAGCCATTCTTTTAGCGGGGGATGAAACAGGAGATAGAGTGTTTTCCTACTTATCGTTTAGTGCATGAATGATTGTAGTTTCGCTTGAGCTAGCAACGACTAGCAACTATCGGAGGGATGGTACTAGTGTATAGAGCCCCCTCTTACCACGAGGGCACCTAGGCTCCGCTAGAACGAGGGTGGCCAGCTATGATCATCATTGTTGGTAGCCGTCTCAGCCCCCGCACCTGTTATAGCGGCAGAGGAGGAATCGTCGCTGGATTGAGGTGGCCCGAAGTTGTCGCTACCGTCACCCGGGGTATACTTGCCCGCGTCCACACCCCGCACATCTATCTAATCCCCAGCGTCACGCCCGCCATCCGGCCGTAGAACAAGGCCTGCTTCTTCTCGCTTCACCCACCCCCGCCCCCACCCTCATGCTGCACATGGTTCCTATGCCCCTCTCTGCCTGGCCACGCGCACACAACCTGCTTCTAGTTGTCGCGGCACGCGCTGCTGCTGCCCGCGGGCGCACTTCGCAGGCTTTACGTTGACGAAGACATCGATACTAAGAAACTTGACCTACCTGAATCGATATAGATTTGCCCTTGCTCAACTAACCAGGCTACTTTTTTACAGCTGAACGCAGTATACCTCATGACTTAAGTATTCTAAGTTATAAAACATTCGCCTTTCTATTTTATCTTTACACTTTAAAAACATTAAAGTATCTATATAATCTATAGAACTACGTAGTAGCTTTTTCTATCTCTAAACTATATAGTATAGAAATATATATAAATAGACAACATCTATGATCCTAGAAACTTAAAATAGTCATCCAGCTCAGTATTGACAGGATAGTCGCTTCTTTTAGTACGCTGGGGTATCTGTTCCACCCCCTGTCCCCCTACTCCTAAGTCTCTACTGCGTAGGAAAGGATTATGCTGTATGTTGTTGCCTATAGTTATATTATCTTGCTTATTAAAGGCTTCTACTTGGTCGTTGAAGAGTTTTCCGTTAGAAGTGCGCTGTTCCGTGCTGTAGCTCGAAAGAAAAGTTTCAGGCGCTAGCCAGTAGCCACTATGATTGTTATTCGATGGTTGCGGGAAAGTGCTCGCATTGATGTTCTGATAGAATGGATTCAATGAATTCAATGGCTCAATGTTGCAAGGTTGCCGATTCTGTAATTGGGTATAAGGCGCTGAGGACGCTGAAAACTTAGTGAAGGTATGGTTCAAGCCGCTCTGTTGCAGTGTATGTACTCCTCCGTCTAACGTTTCATTTGTCTCAAGCCCGTGAGAGAATGGATTTGTGGATGGGAAAAAGGATGGCTGGGGTATGTTTTCACCGTCATAGGTGTACCCAGAAGTCCATGGGTTTGAAGGGGCTAGTGAAAGTGTAGGCGTCTGCTGAACACTTGAAAAGTAGCCTTCTTGATTGATGATTGGATCCCACGAGGGTGTCGAAGCACTGTCATAGCTCGACATTTGAGTTCCTGACGATTCTTCTGGTGTGAGAACGGGATCCGTGAAAGCGCCCGACATTGAAGCCGATAACTCCATCTCTTGTGCCAACACCTGGGTATCCAACGTCGGTCTTGATACCTCCAGTGCTCCCGTCGTTCTAGGTATTTCATCGTTATTCGGCTCGTTTCGCGTCATGTGTGGTTTGTCGTCCCCACTACGCCCCCGCCGATCAGTTAGGATGATTGTTGAGGCTTCGAAAGAGTCAGACATAGCTTCTGAGTTCTCACTCTGGCCTATTTGCTCTTGACAATACTGCAGAATTGCAGGTATTCTTCCTTTTATTTGATCCATTGTTAAGACAAGTTCGTTCGAGAACTCCCTGTCGAGTGCGGCAGAGAGCATCTCTTCCATGTCCGACAATATGAATGATTTTTCGTCTATATTAGGGCACATTAGCATCATTCTAGTCAGACAAACAACACAGAGACTCACATGGATTCGGCGACTTCTCACCGGCTCCAAAAACCGTGTGATATAAGTGCTTGTACTTCTCTTCGATGGTTTTCAAGCTGGAGTCGCGTGTAGAATCTATATCTTCCCATTGCTCCCTGCTGATGCGGTCGTCACGTGAAGGCATGATCGGGCAAGGTGGTGTCCTACGAATATGTTCCGCTCGGTCCTTCTTTGACTTCATCTCCTGTTGGCACCGCTCACAACGTAAGGGTTGTGTGTGCGCTCTTTTCAAATGTTGTCTAGTGCCAGGTTAGCTCTCGTTCAAGCCTGTGACATGTAATATCAGGCTTACTTGAGCCTGGCCATATCCTCAAACCCCATCCCGCTACTGCAAGCCTGGTATATCCCATACTTTCTCGGGTCATTCAGATAGAAAGGACATCTGAGTCTCCTCCTTGGTAGGTTCCCGTCGCTGGATTTTAACTTCTTGCCTCTTTTTCGATCATCGTCTTCATCATCCCCATCCGAACCTCCGTCCTCATCTCCTGGGTCTTTTCCGCCTTCACGGTGCCTTTTATAGGTCCTCCCGCCTTTTTTGTCGCCGTACAATCCGTATGATGAGGCGAAAGTACTCGTCTCCCGATCCTGCTGAGACCTTGTTGGAGCTTCATACGGCTGTGGTCTTTCCATCACGACTCGCAGGTGGTTCAATAGCTCTTGCCCAGCCATGAACATGAACTTATCCACTACTTCAGATACAATTTTCTCCTCGTAGCTTTCGTCGCCACTGCTCGCATTTTCGACTAAAGGTGGCAGCATCCGTTCGTTCAAGGTGATATCCTGGATTTCATCTCTTATTTCCTTCGTAGCTTCTTCAATCAGCCGCGGCGTACGGATTTCAACTATCTTTCCTCCATCTCTTCTCTTCCGCTCACTCGAAGACGCCGCCTCTACGATAGGAAGGGTGAGAGTATTGTCCTGTTTCGATCCATTGAGGATACCATGTCCGTAACCCCCCTCGGGACTGTGACTCTGAGGAGCCGGAAAAACTCGATTATGTTAGCGGGGATTTGAGAGCTCAAACACACCATACTCACAGCGCGACGGGATAAGCTGGTCATCTGGGAAGATTGTTCTGTAGACGATATCCCATGTTTCGATATCAGTTTCGGCGGACAAGAGCGGGTACCGGCGAGTACTGAGGTTTCTAAACAGGCCTATACATATTTGTTCTTCGTTTAAAGCGGTGCAGCTGAGCTCGAGTGTCTTTGACTCCGGTACTGCGCCTAAATTTTGGCAGTTCTTACATTTTTCTGCGCTAGTATGAACACGATAAATGTGTCCCCTATGTCATGTCAGTCAACGCTCAACAAATTGTACTCGTAGGACCTACTTTAGTTGCTCAATATCCTTATACGACTTCCTTGAACAAGGATGTTCAAAGACGCAATTGTGTATGTAGAACGGACAGTGCATCTTACCTCCAAGACACACCACAGAGGCTTCATGTGGTGTTCTCCGGTCCTTGGCAGTATCGCACCTAGTTACGCTTCTTTCAGGTTCTTCTAGGGTATGGTACTTGGCAATTCCAGTCGCATCTCTGCCATAAGAACCCGCCTTGTTCGACATGAAACCATTAAAGCTTGTCAATCCAACTCTTCCCACATGTTTCGAAAAGGCAATTTGCTGCTTTTCGACCAGCGTGGCGCTCGACTCGCATGGCCTGACCACTTTTGTTAGAGTCATGTTTGCTTGCACATGCGGTGAGTCGAGATGTGCTCATCGAAACCGCAGTTGAAATCATAGACAACGCAGCAACTTGGAGCCGAGATATGATCGATCTCTCGATAGCGATGCCGAAGGTGCTGTCGTGAGCGAGCCATTGTTAAATTTTGGTAGTCGTCAAGCAGCGACGAGGCTGAGGTGCGCGTGGTGTTCGACACGTCAATCGCACAAATGTGAGAAAACCGTGTGGCGATATGAAGGAATGTCCTGTTGGCCCCGATGGGCAATAGACAGTCCAACGCTCACATCCTTGATCTTCGCAATGCGTGTCGCCATCGAGAGTAGCGACATTGTGCGCACCAGACGTGTTTCCTGCGACTCAACCTTCGACTTTTGAGGTTCGGTTGTCCTCAAATTCGCGATGACGGCTGTCGATACATCAATAATTGGAATAACAGGGGCAGTGCCTGCGGTGAGATTACAGCACCTCGCTTTGCCACGTCATCGAGCCCAATGCTTGGCACGCACCCTCAACATCAACGCAAACCATAGTTCGCAGCCAGAGGCTGGCCATGTGATGTATCGGATACTAAACTATAATAGCGTAGGTTCCCATTGGACCTGTATGTAAACATGTAAACAGTTTAATAACTTTCTAGGATGTCTAAGTATATAAAATTTATTCCTTAGATAATTCATAAATGATACATAATAAATTATAAGTAGAGAAACCTGACCAACCTGAATTGATATAGATTTTCCCTTGTTCAGCTAACTAAACTACTGGTTTGCAGCTGAACATACAAAGTAAGAAATCCGTTCTCCAGTAATGTTAGCTTAATAAAGTGGTCTATGCCAACCAGAGTGTTGTTAGCCAGACAGCATATTGTAAGATAACACCTAGACAAAGATGTAAGTTGTAATTTGTCTGCACTTTTTTACCATCCACCCCCCTCATCCTCACCATCACCCCTCCTCGACGACCCTGAACCCACGCAGCAGGTGCGTCTGGCGGCACCCGCCCGCGACCGCTTCCTCACCCACCTCGAGCTGCCCGAGCCCCACGGCGTCATCCCCCGCCAACCGTCCCAGCGCCACGCCCGCCACCCGGCCGTGGAACTGAAAAGTTTTGGTGTAAGAGTGTTTGAATCGCTATGGAGAATGAGGAAGCTGTATAGAGCGCGCTAAGCCGCGCTAGTATGGCGCTACTGCCTCACATCCTCAGATGCGAATTCCAATTCCAATAGGAACAAGCCGGGACTCTTCCACCGTGGCGCATCGAGTGCTTGCCCGCTCTCTTACCGTTCCTCTGCGTCGTCGCCGCCGCCACCGTCGAGCGCGAGTTAGGCGCCTTCGCAATCGCTGCCCACGCACTCGCAAACTCCCTCGCGCGCGGTATAATTCACGTGTAGGACGAAGTCGGACAGCGAGTCGAGGTCGAAGGCGTATTGTATATTTTCGTTATCATGTGGCCAAGCTCTTGGCGTTGGTGAGCTTAGCCGTAAACTCGTCGTTGACCAAGACAACTCTCGCGTATACTCGCCACCCGATGGATTACATTCCCCAACCTCTCAGCTCCGTCACTCCACCTATTATCGTGCCATTGGCGGCAATCATTCCGTATGAGCTTGGTAGCTTTGAGGACTTCCCTCGCAGATATGGGTTCGCCGAAGAGGGCGGACGTTTGGACTTGAACACGCGAACTGTCCCTGAAGTCGCGACAGTACTCCAATCATGGCTCTATTTTGGGCTTCTATCGGAATTTCTCGGGCGATCTGTTGAATCGCAAGAATTAGCACAAAAAGCAACGCTGCCAGATGGCTCTATTATCGACAGAGTATCCACAAACCAGTTATCCGATCTCTTTCAGAAGTCTGTGCTCGATCTCAAAGGTCGAAAAGGTGAATTATGGTCCCTTTTGGAGTTCGCGAATGACCAAAGCCGGCTCGTAGATACACAGCTGCCGTCAGTCAGCCCAGTATCCGAGATTATGCTGTCCATCAAAATCCTCTTACTCACCCTTTCGGACTTTGCTTTCCCTAACCCCGAAAAGTATCATCCGAACTTGGATGTGCGGCCTCTTGATATCTTATCTATAAACGTAATTTCCCCAGCTACAAAGCTTCTGGTCGACCGGATGGAGTCCGCAGGCTGGTGTCCTCAACAAGTCATTCAGTTATGCACCCAGTACAACTATGCCGTGGTATATTATCTGTCCCAATTGCATCGCAGATACCGGAAAGGCCTCAGTCACAGTGATTGCTCGGGTAGTCAGTGTGTGGCGAATCACATTGATATGAAAAGCTATCCTGTGCAACATGCTTGCGCCCCATGCTCATGCACGTCCATTTCGACTGAGGAAGATATTGAGGTCTTCCATGACAGCGCTGAGGAGCCTTTGGTGTCACCCTTGTGTAGAAGATGCTCCTGTTGTGACATCAAAGTCGATGCAGAAAAATTACGCCAGATTGTCAGTGAAGGCGGCGTGCCCTTAATCTCAATCCAACAAACCGACAACGGAAAAATCACTCTCGGCGTCGAGAAGTTCAAGAATAGCAGTCGATACGTTGCTATTTCTCATGTCTGGTCAGATGGTATGGGTAACCCAGACGATAATGCCCTTCCACAATGCATTCTTGCCCGCATGGCTGCCCATTTCGAAACTCTTCCTTTTTCGCCTTGCGAACATCCATCTTCCTGGCTTACCGGTCTGGTTGCATATACCAAGCATATCGTTCAGCTTGCTGGATTTCGCATAGAAGACAACTCGCCACAGCTATTCTGGATGGACACGCTTTGCATACCAGTCGGTGACGACCACGTGCACCTCCGGAAAATGGCCATCAATCAAATGGCGCTCATATACGCTGCCGCTTCACAGGTACTGATCCTCGATTCCGAGTTGCAGCGAGTACGCATCGGCGGGTCCCAGGAAGCTGAAGTTCTCGGTCACATTCTAACCTGTGCGTGGAAAACCCGCTGCTGGACGCTACAAGAGGGTGCTATTGCCCAAGCGCGAAGATACCAAATGCTGGACGGAGTCATGGATCTTGAAACCAAGCGGCCGTCGCGTCGGAGCCTGCTGTTCGGACGAATGACGGTTCGGATAGTCTTCCTTCACCTATTCCCAAGCTTCCTGCAGTCTTTTCGGCAGCGTATGATAAAATCGTGGAAAAGTTCCCGCAAGAATATGAATATTTACAGAAGTCGAGAGCTGGAGAACTTCGATGGCTTCGTACAGCAGAAGCTCACCTCCAACCTGCGTGTTGGCTGTCGTGAAAGGCTTCAAGGATTCTGGGATTGGCCTGCGCGCAATGCCATTGGACAAGCCAACCCCAAAGCACTCTATGTACAATTCGTAGCCGTGTGGAATGCTCTCGGCTGCCGCACTACAACCCAACGGGAAGACCTTTGCTTAATTCTCGCAAGCCTTTTGGATCTGAACTCGTATGTGCTGATTGGCATGGACTCGTACGATGAGAAAATGAAGATATTGCTCTGGACTGTTGGTAGATTGCCCCTCTCTCTGCTGTACAACACAGGAAAAAGAGTTCAGGCGGACCAAGACCACAGCAATCGCTGGGTTCCAGGAGAGCCGAGCTCATGTTTTCTAGAACAGGAGCCATCCGTTAAACTCAGCGAAGATTCACTTGTCCTTAAGAGTAAGAATCTGAGTAAGACGAATTCTGTATTCCTAATCGCGAGTCTTGCAAATATCAAAAACCTCAACGATAAACTCATTCTTGAAGATGCAAATAATGGGAGTCGCTACATCATCGAGTTCCTTCGGCAACCAAATGACAAAATTGATATTGGTCTCTATACATCTTTTGGTATGTTAGTTGAAGGACACTTGTACTCCGACGCCATACCAGAAGGACTTGAAACTAGAGGGGCATGCTTACTTACAAACTGGACAGTATTTGCATCTCAGGAAGAGGGCTCTAATGGCGAAACGACTATTCGGGCAAAATATGACTGTCCACTTCGAGTATGGCCTTACAATGCGGAAACCTCAGCGATCGGTATCGCAATCAGCTCTCGTACCACACCCGACGATAACCAAAAAATACTCATGGGGATGAGACCAACTGGTCCATGGAAACTCAAAATAGAAGCTGGTACGTTGAGAGTGTTCTCCATTTGTTTTCAACATTAAAAATTTGATCCACATGTATAAACATGTCGCTAAGATAACAAAAAACCAGATTTCCACAATACCGGATCCTCCTTATACCGCCGCCCCATTAAGCCCTATGGCTACCCGTACCAATCCTATGGCTCTCAAATCACTCTCTATCTTTTGTTCGTCGCGTATTTTCACCTCTTCCCCACTGTCTTGCAACTCCCCATCCTCATTAGGGCATGGGCCAACCTACATTGGCTAGTAAAGACGCGTTATCTCCTCTGGCTAATCGCGTATATACCCCCGTTGCTGTACTATGTCGACTTCATACACATTCCACTCTTGGTCTGGCTTACCGTGGAAAATATCATGCAATTCATACACACCACGATTGCGTTATTTGCTGGGCTGGTTCCCGTGGCCACCATTCTTCCTGTCTTTCTCGGCTTGCCGTTCGTTCAGATGATGTTGCCTTTTTTTTTGTACCCTCTCATTGCGGTATTCTACTTGATATTGGTACCCAAGGCGCACGATGCGTGGATTGCTACTTTCAATAAAGACTGGAGTCCGAGTGCTTCGCACGCCTGGTTCTGGACCACATCGCGCATCATTTATAAGGTCTTGAATTCTCTCAATAGGCTCTCAGGTAATGCGAAAGGTTCGCTAGGCATGATTACAACGATATTGTGCATACCTCTGAACGGCGTACGGACGCTTCGGAGAAGCATTTCCAGGAGATGGGACACTCGACAACGTGTGAATGGGGAGTCGTCAGATGCGGAGCTAGATCTTCTAGTATGAGATTTATCAAGACTACCCTCGAGTGACATAATCCTTCGCATCAATACCGGCTTTTCATCATCCTAGTAGGAATCGGTAGATCTGCAACTGGTCGGCAATCTGAAATATTACGTCTGGTATTTATGAGATCTTGAAGCACGTTCTTGTATACCCTTCGCTGCGCTTATAGGCACATTCAAGCGACTAGTCAAGTTTTCAAAAGACTAACATTGCAAGTTTATACTGTTAGATATCAATAGCCGGGATTTTACTTCTCATTGGTTCGCAAGTCAAGTACTAATAGTTTACTTTTAACGCCTTCTTTATTCTATAAAGAGAGCTCTGAATTATTTCATTATTAATTACTAAGATACTCGATTAAGATAATAGACTTCCTAATTTACTTATTTTTATTCTATGTACCATACACCTAATTCTATTGTATCTATCGTAGCAAAGCACAAAGCTCCTCAACCTCCTCTTCCGTCGTCGCAAAACTCGCAACAAACCGACAAAGCTGCTCGTCCTTTGTAATCTCTAAATCCACCGGCGTCGGCCATTCGTAAAAAACGGCGCCTTTTTCCATCGCAGTAGATACCAGCTGTTTCGGCAATATCGCAAACAATTCGTTCGACTGCGGATTCCCTACTAACCGCGCTGATTTGGATGCAGCTATGGATTCCGCGATCTTCGCCGCCTTCCCATTTGCATGCTTTGCAAGCTCTAGCCACAGCCCGTCCCTAAAATATGCCTCGAATTGCGCCGAAATGAACCTCGACTTGGAAAACAACTGCGCTGCTCTCTTCCTGACGTACGGAAAGTCCTCAGCCTTGCTCTTATCAAACAGGACCACCGCTTCCGCACACCAGCACCCGTTCTTCGTCGCCCCAAACGACAGCATATCCACGCCACGCTTCCACGTCATCTCCGCGGGCGAGCATCCCAGGGCTACCAGCGCATTCGCGAACCGCGCGCCGTCCATGTGCAGCGGAAGCCCAAAATCCCTAGCCACACCAGCAATGGCATCGATCTCGTCGAGCGAATAGATAGTCCCGGCCTCGGTCGCCTGCGTGATGGAAATGGCGTTCGCCCGCCCGGCATGCACGTCGCCATCCATGCCGCCGACCTTGCGCCTTAGCGCGCCAGCATCGATTTTCCCATGCGCCCCGCTCACCGTCGCGATGCGCAGCTGGCCGGAGAGAAACTCGGGCGCTCCGCACTCGTCCACGACAATGTGCGCGGCGTGGTGCGCCAGCACGATGCCGCCGGGCTTGCCCACCAGACTGAGGGCGAGAGAGTTGGCGGCCGTGCCGGTGGCGACGTAGAAGACGGCGACGTCGCGCTCGAATATCTCGCTGAAGCGGCGTTCTACGGCTTTGTCGAGCTCCGAGTCGCTGTATGGCTTGCTGTGTCCGTCGGCGTGGAGGGATAGATTGGCTGCGATGGAGGGGTGGGCGCCGGCCCAATTGTCCGAGGCAAAGTACATGCTGGATAAACGGCGGGAGATACCTGGAAGGTTCCTGAGGGACGAAAAGCGATCTCTTCGACGGATAGTTGGGCAATCAATACGTGCTACCTAGCACTTTCATAGTATTTATTTGTTCTGTGTGGGGCGGCTAGTTAAATTCTTGTAGCATCTCGAATTCGGTAGGGCGGACGGCTAGTCTGTATTGGTATAGTAGAGGCCTGAGGCGTATACGTGTGCGTTATCCTCTATACATGTACTGAAATCTATACCGTCTATATTTCGGATCAGTAGTGCCAGTGGTCAGCTCTTCTGTCAGTGGGACTACTTAGCATAGTACCATGTCTCGTAATCACATGACAGCTCTATTACAAACATTCGCTTGACAGCAACAACCTCGCTATAAAAAATCATCACGTCCCTGCCATCCCCCTCTAAATAAGCACCCAAAAAACACTTCCAAACCAAGCCCATCATCTCAAGTCTATCCCCAAACCCCAACGCTACCATCGTGTTTCCGCCCGCCGCGCTGAAGTTGTTGACTGCCGCGATATGTCGCTTGCCCGCTATACATGGCCATGACGTCTTTTCCAAGGTAATCCTTAACTTGCGACGCCCCAGGTTTCTAGAGAAGGCCGGGTTGATGCGGTTCTTGATGACCATACATGGCGAGATAGCTTCCTTATGGAACATGAGTAAAACGATATAACTCCAGCCTGCCGACACTCTCGATCAACTCGTCGACACCGCTGGTTTTGGCAATAGCCCTCTGGACCTTAGCTGTACAAGTGGCTGTACCGGCTTCGGTTATACGATAAAGGGTTCAGGGCATTAGGGGGTTGGGACTGCATCGTTCCCTAGACTAAGTAGGTATCATCTCGTAGCAGACGTGTACGCGATAGCTCATTTGGCGGCGAAGGATATCGCTGCGGCGGACAAGCGAAGCATCTGATAGATACAATGCTTCTTTTCGTATTCGCTTCTTCACTGGTGGATTCGATCCGACTTCTTTGTATCAAGGTTAGTTCCTCTCAATCTTGATCAACCGAGCACAAGATCGATCTCTTCTTTTTCTTTCCGTTCCCATACACTCTTCTCCACTCTCCCCAACGCCTTGCGATACGCCACCCCCTCTTCCCATTCCACCCACAGGACGTTATAAAATTCATACACACCGGTGTGGCGCGGGCATTCCGGGCTATTCCACTCATCGAAACTCTCTTCCCCCATCGCCTGATTAGTCGTCGAGCCCGCTGATATCTCGACCAGTTCTACACGTTTCCCGCGATGTGAAGAACGGTGGTCATGATAAGCCGCGTAATTGAGGCGTAAGACGCCCGCCCATCTACCGGATTCAGTGACTTCGGTGACGGTGCACACGCTGGTCGTGCTGCTGTAACTGCGACCTAGTTTGAAGTACGCACGGCGGGTGCGGGCGTGTAGAAAGCGGGAGCGGAGTGGGGCAGAGGGCGCGGTGTGCGGCGGTGTGATGGGGACCGGGGAGACGAAGTCTTGGTTTGGGTCACCTGCGTGCCTATATACCTTTTCTCCTGTTTCCGTAACATGCATAGTCCAGCCTCCGGGCAGTTCCGCTGGGTCGCCTTCGGGGACGACCAGGCCGGGGAGAGAAACTAACTCCTGCTTACTATCCAGTGTCTCTGAGTGTCTCCATTCCACGGTGCTGCGTGTCCTCCACATGCATCTCTCCCCCACATCCGCATGCTCTTTCACGTATGCGCTCGCACTCCGCCAACTTTCTGAATTCAGCGTGCCTGCCCATCCCGCCCACGACCAGCTCGGCAACACCGCCTCAGAACTATCCACCCTCTGACTAACCCGCCTCTCCAATTCATTCCACGGCTGCCATAGCAGCGCGGCATCGAAGCAGAATCGCGGAAGCCCCGAGATAAAACCTCCTTGGAATGTGCAGCTCAAAGCAGATAGAGACCCGGACAGCGCATCGAGCACATCTTCGGGGAAGGTCAGCGTACGCCTGTTATACATACATACGAGACGTGAGAAGCGGTACATGTTGGGCCAGGGGGAGAGGTAGAGTCCGCTTCTGTATTTCTGCGCTGTGGGAACGGTGAATGTTGCAGGCTGCTCTTGTTCCCGTTCTGGCCCATCTGAGGAAGGTACGAGATTCTGTGCCTCATGCCATGCCGCGCAGAGACACTCCCAGTTTACCGTGTTGTTATGGAAGACGAGCTTGCGGGTTGAGAAGAGATGTTCCTGGAAAGTCCAGCCACGGGAGTACCATGTCGATCTCATAAGATCCCGTGCGTGATCGAGCATGTTCTGGCGGTGGTTGCGCGAGGGGCTTTGGGGCAACGAGATCCGGGAGCCCCAAAAGCCCCATGAGGACTGAGTATTTGGTGGTGAGGTGGAAACTCTGCGGACCCCGTAGAGGCCTTGGGATGCGTCCTCATTTTGCGCGGAAAAAATGGTGAAGAGGGAGTTGGCGTAGATTTTATTCATAGCGTTTAGCTGAGCGCGAGTGCTTTCTTCGTCGTCTTGCACGATGCAAAATCTGCTGAAGGTTCAGCTCTTGCTTTTCCACAGGCTGTTACGTAGATATGAATATCAGGCTTACCTATCCACCCACAAATATCGCTTCCCTAACATGCGCACAAGCTCCATGGCTTCCTGTACCGCTTTCGGAATGATTCCTTTCTGACCTTGAAGACTCCCTAACTGCAAAAGAGAATCCAAATTCTCCGTAGTTGTGCGCCCTGACTCTGTTTGTCCCCACACGTAACTGAGCGCTACGTACTCCTCCCATGGCATAGGCCGCATTAGACATTCCTCTCGAACATCTATTAGTAGAATAGGCCCTGGCCACGAGTTATCAGGACATGTTCTACGTTCTTGTATGCACGGATACCCATGTTGCGTTTCGCAGAGCTGCAGCCAGTTAATGATCGTATTGACATCTATCCAGGTCTTCTGCACTTTGATTAATGGCGGCTCTTGTGTTACATCTTCAGGACATTTTTCGATATACGGCACAAAAGGCAGTAGGTGGGTCGGTAAACCAATCTCCTCATCACTCGCCGTGCTGGGCGCATACTCCGAATTGCTCCCTTCTTCTTCTTCACTATCCATTGAATCGTGAGTATATGTGTCTGAAAACGGTGAATGCACTGTCTCAAGCCGCTCTCTTCTATATTCTGTCATACCCCGCGTTATGAGGGTGAGTAACTGGGACTTGGACTTGGGTAGCAGCTCATGGTAGGGACGCCATTTCCTTTTATCAGAAGTGTCTGGGAAAAAGACCCGGGAGAAGTATCTTCTCGTCCTAATCGGACGGGCCTTCGTTTTGGTACGTCTGCTGTCGCTTGGTTCGTAAAATATCAATGGCTTTTCTGGCTCAGTCTCTTCTTCATCCTCCCATTCATCCTTGTTTTCGTATACAGGAGGCGGGTCGGGCTGTTTAGCTTTATCAAGAGAAGGTTTCTTTCCCTTCTCTCTTTTCGCTGCCTTTTTTGCTTGGGAAAAATAGTCAGGTTCCCAGGAGGATGGGCTCATTAATTCGCTTATTGGCGGGAATGGCGATACGTCATTTGCGAGGGAAGATTCCGCCACCTTTTTGGTCTTTTTCGATTTCTTTGTGCTTTTTATTTCGTCCTCATGGGTTGCAATAGGCGGACTAGGCGGCGGTGGTGGTTCGATTTGAGCGAGAGAAGATTTCTTGACTTTCTTCTTCTTCGAACTTTCCATGTTTTCTATTTCTAATAGATATTACGCTGGAGAAGCGGCGGACAGGATGGGTGTTACGTTGTGTGGGTTGATTCGAGGCGTGATATATCGAACGATGGGGCGAAGGGTCGCTGTCAGCCTAGCACCCTCGTGAGTGAAACCCCGCTTATATGCATGGCTAGCGTCCGGCCGTATCAATTTTGATTGGCCGATAAGAACCAAACTGACTTAGGCCTGCCAGCAACACCATAGATATACAAAACGGGGGATGATGTTTTATTAGATGGGTAGCAAGCTGGGGAAAAGAATTATTGGTTTTTACAGTACTAGCTCCATGCTGTGATGGAAGGAGAAAGTTGTCGACGATAAACGAGTATACAGGCATTGTTCATCCAATCACCTTTGAGCTTCTGGAGTTTGTGTTCCACCGCATGCTCTGAGCAACAGAAACCTCGTCGCCCGCACAAAGAAAAACAAAAAATAAAGACCAAGAATTTAATTTTTCTCATTTGTTATTTTCTTATACCTCTGGGTAGACTCATGAATTATTCCGCGCTTCAAATGGGTTTTTGGAAGAGATTCAGCTGTAGAGATCCGAAGGACAAACCCAAAGACTATTGTAATTATGTCATTGTTATCAGAGCATCGAATGATTGCTTTTGTTTTTGTCACACACTAAATATCTCCTGCGTCACGCTAGTCTACAATTGCATCATGGAGCAATATATGTATCCCCACTCCAAATTCCTCTCGCACTCTTGTTCCATCCACAACTCTCCTGCCTTCTTTCTCTGCCATCTTGATCACGGGTGAAATTTCATTCACACGGGAATGGAGTCAGAACAGAAGCCGGTGCCATTCAGCATAGCCGACGATTCAAAGTCGGCGACGATAAACACACCAGATACCAGCTCAATAAACACAATGAAGGAGGAGAGGGAGAGGAATGATTACGATCACGAGTCCTCTACACCTTGGCCTGGCAACACATATATAATCCGTTACCGGGAAAATGAACAAGTACTCACATTTCGAAACGGAAAAATCATATTAGACAAGCCGGGAGGGTTGGGTACATTTCGATGGACATGTATCCAGTCGCGCGGGTGGTTGGGATTTCAGGACCCGGCCTCTGCAATGAAATTAGGCTACGACAACGGGGGATGGCTACGTTGTACTGTAAAGCACCATAAAGATTGGGAATACATATGCCCAAGGAAGAGAATGCAAGGCGGCTATCTGCTTCTGGTCTACCGCAACCAAGAGCTTATTCCTCTCAAGCCATGCCTAGAGTCTTCGGATGATAGGCAGATACGGAAGGTGACTACGGGAGATTGGGATGCCGAAGACTTGGCGTAGGATTTCATCAAAGTGTGAGAGAGAACATGTACTATTATGAAACTCAGACTTTCATATGCGGTTGCGCTTTTCGCGCAAGAAAGACGGCATCGCCTCTTTGGGTCACCAAAATTAGTAGAAATCAAGACTACGGTAATTATCTAAATCCATCAACCCTATAAGTTCTCAGCATCTTCGTCTGTGCATAAATACGTCAGTGCTAACCAGCTTGGTTATCTCAAGCGTTTTACCTTCATCCTCTTTGTCTCAAGAATCTTAGATCGCGCTAACCAGACAGTGCTTCAAGGCTCACGCTGCTCTGAGTGTTGGCTTTGGCCACAATTTTTATCATAACCTTCAATGAAGGGCAAATAGTACCAGCGCTGGCCTTGCGCATAGTGGTTTCGGGAATCTGTAAATGCAAACACTGATTTTCGTTTTGAGCCAACTCTTGGTATCAAGGCACGGTATTATCAATGGATAACACATGTGCTAGTAGGATCTACGCTCGCAATATTCGGCGCGTGCTAAATATGCTAAATGCAAATATTTGTGGCTATGAGTGACATGAACATTATTGACTTTATATGAAGCTCAAGGCATTCCCACTACATATGTCTTGAACTATGTTCTGTAAAATTAGTGGTACCAGCGTCCCAATATTTACAAAGCAATGATTATCTAGTACGCTCCTAATATCGTCTGCGTTGAACCGAGTAGTACCCGTTCCCAAACGATCTGTACCCTGTCAGATGGTTGTCTTGAACACCTTGAAGTGATGTATGAACTGTTTCACTTCTGTTCCTAGTAGCAGCCAGGTACCGTTCATGGCCCTGAATCACAATGAGGGGTAGATAATGTGATTTTGGTAATCCTCTACTGTCTTGCACGACCGATTGTTTGAGTTTGTTTAACATAGCCGTTACTATATATACTCATTTTTGTATTTGACGTGTCCTAATTCTTCCTGGTCAACCCCATGTCAATGTTAATCGCGAGAGGTCGCTTCTGTAAAGGCGGATAGCAGGCATGGTTCAGCCACACGTAATTTGTCCGCCACCTCCACCATAACCAGAATGTTCCTGCTATTCCGATGAGACATGAGAGGCCGGCAAGAGGCAGTAACTGAAAGCTACGGACAGTTTTCTGAATGTTCTGTCCTTCTTTACTTCCTTTAAGGCTATTTGAGCTCTGAAGTGAGGTGAACGTATTTAGGGAAAACAACGTAGCCTACAAGCGTAAGCCACGCAAAAAAGCCAGCACAAATGTTATATCGCTGTCGAGTTTGATTGGCCCTGGCGGGCATTACCATATTTAGAACTAACTATATAACTTAGTTCCGATTGCAGCATTAGCTGTAGCGCTGGCTACTTATAATACCTTATATTAAATTTACATTAAGATATCTTAAGTATTAGCTAAGTGTGGAAGCGAGCAGAGGAAGCAGAGTAAAAGGGTTGATTCTATAGAAGGAGAGCTGAGTAGAAGCTATATATGTATAAAGGGGCCGGAGCTTCTAGAGCTCCAGTTCCGTTCCAAGGAGCGGAAGACTTGAGGCTCCGGGGCCGAGAGCAACGCTCTCAAAGTACTGAGCTTTCTAAGAGCGTTGGAAGCGCAGTCTTTAGTAAGAAGCGCGCCAGAATCAGTGGCGCGCGCTGCGCTTGGGCGCGACACTAAGATATTAAGAAAATAAGAGTTTGATTTCAGTGTTTTCGTCCATACGGATCTGACCCAAGTCGACCTAAAACCTATCCATTTACCAGCCTAATAAGATCCTATATTAAAGATTTTAAAGTTTATTATCTAGGTGTTATTGAGATTATATAGGGCTGGATTTCGCGATTTTTAGTATATTTTAGGGTATGCAGCTTACTATCCTACGCAGGTTACTATCCGATCACGTTGTAGCGATTATTAAGAAACATAAAATTTTAATTTATAAATAAAAAATACCTTGATAAGGAGCGAATTATAGCTGGATCGTGAGCTTTTCGATCTCGTATTATACTGATCTAGATGCTAATACTTCTACGAACGATCCTCGGGATCAAAGAACTGCTTTCCCCACCAACGGAAATGATGCGTATGGCCAATCTGACTAATCTCTTCAACTTCATCGGGATTAAGTCTTAGATCAACAGCTTTCAAGTAATCGGCCATCCTGTCTTGGTTGCTAGATGTCGTGATGGGCACGACGCCTTGCTCGATATGCCACCGTAGTAATACAACACTCGTGCTGACATTATGCTTGTCCGCAATTCTTGCCAAAGGCTCATCGAGAGGGCCGTCCTTGGCAACAGTGAGGGGTGCAAGACCTTTGAAAGAGGACACCTCGATGCCTTGCTCTTTCATCCAAGGTAAATAGTTTCCTGAGCGCTGGAGGTAAGGGTGGAACTCGATCTGGTTCACGGCAGGTTTCTCGTTTGCCGTCTCCAAAATGGTCTCCAGATGAGGCCGCTGGAAGTTGGACACTCCGATCGATTTGACCTTGCCGGTCTTTTTTACTTCTTCCATCGCCTTCCAGGCTCTTTGCAACTCAGCTGGATCCTGTGTGTAGTATGGGGTGTGTATAAGGAAACTGTATCGGTGTGAGTAGAGTCAGGGCAACGAGGGAATGAACTTCAACGTACAGGTCGAGGTAATCGGTCTGCAGCCTCTCTAGACTACCTTCGAGGGCTTTGGGAATGTCTGCAATGGCATCTTGTACCTTGCTTGTAATGAACAGCTTATCTCTGGAAACACCACTCTCCTTAATGGCGACGCCAACCTCTTTCTCGTTTCCATATGACTGAGCACAGTCCAAATGCACAAAGCCAGTACCAAGAGCCACTTTCAGTATGGCGATAAGCTTGGTGTCGAAGTCTCCTCTGGTCGGCTGGTCTTCGTCGCCATCCTTGAACCAAGCGGTGCCGGTGCCAAATCCCAACTAGCTGAATGTTAATTAAGATCAACCCTGACGTCACTCTCACTTATACATACCAATGGAATCGAGTTGCCGTCGCCGAGGCGTAGCGTAGGAATCTCAGACATGTTGTACTTGTAGCAAAGATGCGGCGTCTTTTGGCACTAACGGGGTTAGTGATCTTGAGAGTGTGGTGACAGATCAGGAGACATACAAGAATCTGCTAAAAATTGAGCAGCGGAAGAGCTCTCAGCCACCTTGATGACCTAGAAATATTTATGGCGGATGTAGAGGCCGGGGCAAGCTGTTATTGAAGAAACCACGTAGCAGGCCTCAGTCTTCCGCCGTGCGCCCTCACCTAGGTGGCCGCTAAAACTAATCTGCATTAGGTGGTCAAGAGTGCGCAGAAGGAAAGGTCGACTAATCACTTTGGCACCAATCATCGATACAGCCTGCGACGGCTTGACGCCGCGGTACCTTATGTTCTACAGCCCATTTGAGCCAATCAGCAACTACAGCCCCCGAACAGCCCGATGCCCCACTTTGGCCGGTCAACCCCTAAAGATATTCCGGTCTCCACCCCTCCGGGCCGTTTGGTAATGAAAGTGTCTTGTATTTACAGAACTTACAAGAAGGGAAATCAGCTTGAAATTTTGAGGAGACCGATGATGACTGTCGTTACTCTATTTCGCAACACACCAAACACTTGGAGGTCACTATCCCATAGTCTTTCATAGAACTGAAGAGCTTCATATCCCTTCGATGGGAATTTTGATCGAAGGCAGGAATGATGTTCATATATCACCAGGTTCACGCTATGCCCTGTGCCACCAATTATGCTGCGGTTAAGAGGGCCGGACAAGGTGAACTTGGAACAGCGAGGTAGAAAGCTACCTAAGCTCACGGCGGAGATCACCGTCTAAAAGCGTCCTCTCGCCGACCTGGTGTCCCAGCAATCCAAACACACATCCCCGCTTCGTAGCCCAGCACCATCTTGAAGCAATGGCTCAGAATCTGCCACAGAATGATCTCGAGCTCGGAAGTCTAGGCAACTCACCCGGAAATGTCTCCAAAAGAAGGAAGTTTGGACTGCGTAGGATCTCGAGGCCGGTTTTCAATTCCAGTGATGTTCCCACTGGGGAATTGTTGAAGTCGATCGCTGGGAGAGACATTGATCTGTCCGCCCAAGAGACCTTGTACATGGCGGATCGGTTACGCACTTTTTAACCATGCCGACGCAATCATTCTTAACGCGTATTACCACAATGATTTCCATAACAATGCAGGTACTCCCCCACGCTATTGTCACCTTGCCCGACAGATTATCGACATCATGCGCAAAAACCCTAGGATGAGCATCATGAAAATAATTCAGCAACTTCAACATAACAAAGTCTTAATCCTAGACTTGGACAAAGATTCGTTAACTGTCAGAAACTGTGTATTCACTATCATCGGCTTAACGTCGCGTTTATACCTTCCGAAGGTATCGGCGAGCCAAGAGCAATTCGAAATCGATACACAAGGAGCCAAACGTCCAATAAAACAGCAGTCAGTATTGATAAAGCTCAGAGACCTTGGGACGAGCTCCTTCGCGCCTTTGGCGAGATGCTACCGAGGAGGAGTATAGCCAGTGGCATTTCGTTGCTCAATGAGGCGCAAGCGCTCAAATACCACGTGTCGAGCCTGAACGCCGCCGCTCTCCAAAAGGTAGCGGATATTCAGATCATCTGAGTCGACAGTATTAGTGCACACCTCGACTTCGATCCCAGTATCCCCGCTCTTTACCTCTTCCGATCGCCTTCCTTCTGTAACCTGCAAGCATATGAAAGTTCCTCTTATTTCCATGTAAGTCGCCCAACACAACCTACAAGGAAACTTACCAAAAAGCTGTAAGATTAGCAACCGACCTTTACTCAGACGAAGAAAAGCCGAGCAAAGAATTTTCATCCGCGAAATATATGCGGGAAGTTCTACTATCGTACCGTCTTCTCTTTCGGGGTGATCGGAGTTCGCGAAAGTTGTATCAAGAAAGCGAAAGATCTAGAGCTTCGGGCGTCAATCGCGATGGTAACTTTTGTGTGGATCCATGGCTGGATCAACTTTGCGGCATTGATTTACCCACTATATTTTCATTCAACCAGCCCGTCCGTGATGCCTACCAAGCAGATTCGGAGAGATTGAAGAGACCTTCGTCTCTGGTACACGATCTGAATGGTTATTATATTCGGTTGCATAAGCGCAATCTAGACGTTCATCTCCATCGGTCTTTCGGTTGCACAGGTTGCAATTGCAAAACAAGCGCTTGATTTGCAAAAGAAGCAGTCGAGATAAAAGAAATGAACATCTCTTTATTTTGGTCCTCGTCAAAGAAAGAATCACTCAAACCGCTAGCTGCCTCAGTTCCAGGTCATGAGTCGTTACCTCGTTACTTTAGTTGCAATCAAGCATGATTTTGTCCTTCATGTACGTTCAACGGTACAGCAGGCCCAAAAGACATCCCAAGCAGCGTCACCCTTTTGCTCACCGTTGTAGCTACTAATCTTCTCTAAAGCTTGCTTTGTCTCTTCCGCTTCGGTTCGATGCGCTTTCGCATCCTCAATCAAGCCCTCTCTTGTCAATATTTGCGCAAGTCGCCATTTGGCCCTGGCTGACTCCCCTTTATTACCTCGTTGAAGCTCGTTCAACTGGCAGATTGCCGATGCTTCGTTCAAGTGTTTCTTTGCTTGTTCATCATTGCCAAGCAATATGCAGGCACATGCCTGCTAGTATCGCACAGCCATGACATTGGAATGGGTAGGTTTGCCTTTGAATACTAGACGATGTGCCTTCTTAAGAAGGTCGTAAGCCTCCTGATGACCGCCTTTTCGTGTGGCAATTTTTGCACGCTTGAAGGTTACTCTACACGTTTATGTCAGTCGGGGTTTCTTGCGCATTAGTTCATTACGTACTCTCCGTCATAGTGACTATCTGGTCCATGTATCTTCGTTTGATAGCCTTCCGCTTCGTCAAAGTCCTTGACAGCTTTATCAATATCCCCAAGTAGTAGCCAAGCGCGACCGCGGCTGCGAAGGAATCGGCCGATGCTGAACGTCTTGTAGAATTCTGGACTTGTGTCCTTTCTCGCAATATCAATCGCCTTCCCAAATATTCGATGGCATCCTTCGCCTTGTAGTTCGAGACGGACAAGTACCCTACATCACTGTATGCATTGGGCAGGTCGTTTGGATCCTTATCCATCGAAATTGGTTCGCGGATTTTTAATGATTGGAATGCGTACTGCACCGACTTTCGAGAGCGGCCCGTGCGTTCGTATAGACTTACAAAGTTACAGCAGAGGTATGCATACGCAATCGAGTTCTTATCTTCACAATTCGCTTCTGCCGTGCGCAGGGTCTTTTCGCAGTCTTGAAACGACTGGATTTCCAGAAGGTACCTATATGTATGAACAGTCAGAAAGTCGAAATCAGATATCATTACTGACCAGGAGTAGTCGCAGATTAGACGAATGAAAGACTCTTCTTGAGATGAGAAACCTTGCTCTTTTAATTGTTCGTAACGAGATTGAAACGCAAGGACGTGTTGACGTAACTGTTTGCACACCTGCCATCTCGTGTATAGATGAGTATGTCCACTTCTTCCAGGAAAGGCATCCCGTAGGAGTTTGAGAGCTATCTTGAAGGCGTCAATTCTATGTTCATACTCCATACGGTCGAAGAAGGCCTCCTGAATGAGCCGGTGAATCCTAAGAAATATAGTTTCATCGTTAATCCGAATAAGCGATAAGTCTCGAAGCCTATCTGAAGCCTCTTCAAACCTATGCCTATAAGTTGAATGAAACAGGGTCTTTAGTATTGAGATACTCACTGCGTGTACGAACCCAGAAACTGCCACGTGTTCGGTAGATCTTCCTTGCTCTCTAATACCCATTGGGGTATACCTTCTGGGGCAAGGTAGCAGAGTAGAGACAGAAGTCGAGCTTCGGGCAGTTCGAAACCTTCTCCAATACGCACGAACGCAGTGGTCCATACTGTGTCCAAGTCTTTGGAGTAGTAGATGTCGAAGCCGCTACGTTTCGGCTTTTGAAGCATGTCGCGACGATTACCATAGAAGTACGGTAGGAAATCGCGAACCGACTTGAAACGTTTTGAAGTCCGAATTTGTTTGGCAACGATATCAACACCCAGTGCGAGGCCTCCAAGTGTGTCTGATAACTCAGCCGCAGCTGCGCGCTCATCTTCTGTAGGACTGCTGCGACCAATAATTTGCATCATCAACTCGCTACCTTCATCTGGAGTAAAACTAGGTACCTCCACAGAGACATCGACTTGTAAGTCGGCGAGAAACTCGCTTCGACGTAACTACAATACTGCCGTTGCCTGAGCGTGGCCAGTTTTGTACTAGGGTCTCCTCACTCTCTACGTTGTCGAATATCAACAGCCAGAATGAATCTACATTATTTCTTGCCAGGAAACTGTCCATCATAAGTTGGGGAACGTACGAGTGTTTTGTAGATACCGTAACACAGCGATTTTGTTTTGATCCGGCGTGTTGTTGGGAGAATAATCCTTCAATTTCAATCTGCTCGCAGCTTCTGTGAAGGATTTCGACAGCTCAGCATCGGTTTCGTTCCCTATCCAAAGCACTACAAGGGCGCCCCTGCGCACTTCTGAATCGGCATACTCTAGCGCGATTTGATTTTTGCCTATGCCACCAGCTCCGTAGAGCGCCACGGATCGAACCTTTGCTTGATTTTCATTTTTTAGAGGGACGAAGACTTGTTGCTAGTTCGTCCAAAATGGTCGATCGACCAAAGAATGCCCGGTTTCGCAGGAACGGTAGGGTGTTACAAGGTAGAATCACTTCGTCGGAGGCATTAGCAAGGCCCTGAGGATGCTCTGTCATGGCAAGCTGCTCAGGAACCTGCGCAAGCTGAGCTTGCGTACGGTTCAATTGCTCCTGTGTGTTCGCGTGAGTGTTGTTCAACTTCTGTACGTTTGTCACGTTTTGTGCCTCGAAGAGTTTTTGAAGGTGGTCGACTTTGGAAGTGATGCTCTTCAACGTTTTGACAAATTCGTTGTTCGCTGAAGACCAAGACGTAATAGTCAGTGCGGACTTTGTGTCGTGTTTTCGAAAGTGCTTGATTGCAGTGGCTGCGCTGATGAAGAGATCAACGAGGACATCAAAGAAGCGTGCTAGCAGTTCCGGACTGAGGTTGACAGACTCGGTATATACAGTAGGGTGACAAAAAAAAGAGTAATCAAAAAAGATATCATTTTTAAAAGGCTATAACTCTATCAATTTAAATGCTATAATAAAAAAAACTAGAATTTTAAAGATATAAACTAGAAGTTTAATTCTATAATTAGTAATCCTGATTAGTTAGCAAGTTCGAAGTAAGATAAATTACTAAATATAGAGTATAAAAAAAGTAGAACTTTAACTATAGATTACTTTTTTCAAGTTATAGCTAAAACTAAAAATACGGAAAAAAAGTAATACGCGCTATAGCCTATAGCGCTCCGTGCGTTGCAAAGGGATAACGCGTCTTCGTGTATATAAACTCCTTTATAGTTCTCTCTCTATAGAATTAATTATCTACTCTCGAACTTACTTTGCAGCTGTAGACTAATTCACCCGGTACACCTATTGCCGTACCAATACTTACGGCTAAAAAAACACTATTGTAGTGGTTTTTTATATATGAAAATTATAAAAAGTATATTTTATTAATTTAATATAAATATTAAATTTTATAATTAAAATTATAGGATAGGACTACACTTATTATAATAAATCTATAGAAAAATACTAAAATAAATAGCTATAAGCTTAGAAAGTTACTAGGTTAAAGCTAAGAAATATACTAGTATAAATAGTTATAGTAGGTAATACCAAAAAAAAACCAATCAAAAAAATACGATTTTTAAAAGGCTATAACTTATTTAATTTTAACGCTATAATAAAACGAAAATAGGAATTTTAAAGAAAAAATTAAGAAGTTTATTTCTATAATTAGTAATCCTGCTTATTAAACAGGTACGAAGGACGATAAGTTACGAAATACGACGAAAAAAAACTAAAAATCTACTTACTCGTCACCATAGGGTAGGATTATTGATCCTAGAAATCTAAATCATATTGGTTTTGAAAGTCCATGGCGATTCAAAGTGTAATGGATCAAAGTTGACATGGCTATTAAGAAGACACTACTAAATCTCTCTCCCTCTTCATGTTGAATGAAGCACTGCGCAACTACCATGACTCAATATCACTCTTTCTTCGGCTCATAGTCAAGCTCCTCAAAAATAGCGAGCAATTCCCTGCCAAGCCTCTTCTTTCCCGTTCTTTTCTTGGTCGTCTGGTCTGACGGGATTGTGGAATTCCAATCATTTTCCCATGGCTCCTGCGATTCCAGGACCTCTTGTAAACTCAGCGCCGGAGATGCACCCCTAACGGAGCTGGCAGTTGATGCTTTTCCTGAACCAGGGGTAATTTTATCAGACTCGTTCTCCGAATCTGCCAACGACATAAGATCACCTGGAGCAGGATTGGCGATTTGCCTTTGCCTTTGTAGGTCCTTAAGACCCCGTAATCCCGCATCGAGTATTTTACGCTTCTGTATCAGGTGCTTTCTCTCTACAGAGGACTCTTCGGTCTCTCCTGCGAGACGACTGACATCGTCGGGGCTCATTTCCAAGAACTGGCTTGACCTGAAAAGCTTGGCGACCTTTCCGATGAGGCAGTCTTCAATGGCAAGCACGCTGACGTCGTCGATAAATCTGTTCACCGCCACCTAGAACCATAGCACTGTTGTCAGCGTAAGAGAAGGTCTTAACCATAGAATAACTTGCCTTGTAATATGCTTCCATGTAATCAACCGCCGTAGAGCTTCCGAAACGCTCCATGTCAACTTCAAGGCCTTGTGCCAGATGGTCCACCAACTGTACCGGACTAAGATACAACTTCCGTTCAGTATCGTCAAAGTGATCCGACCCATACAACTTGCGAACAAGCTGCTTAATCGCGCCCTTGTGGCGTGCCTCTTGGGCTTTTTGGACATTCTCCGTGAGCTGACAATTGTATGTAATGGGGTGCTGCATAGCGGAGTCGAGTAATTCGTCGATTTTCGCATCCAGGCCGAACTTGAGCTCTTCCACTTTTTCGTGGACAAAGTCGAGCACCTCACTTACGACATCCCTGGAAGCAACGTGTTGAATCACAAGCTGTGTCGTCTGATGTGCAGCTTGTAGGATATCATTACCTAGAGCTCTCACGATCCTTCGCCACGGCTCGCATTGCTCTACGAAGAGATCACCAACAATGAGCGGGTTGAAGAGGCCAGGAAGCTCACGTCCCCTGCTAAATTTCAAACGACTCGTGACTTCTTCAAGGTACTGAGACCTATCGATACGAGGGGATTCGCTCATTTTGTCTTCGTCTTCATCCTCGCCTTCGCTTTGCGAATCGGTGATTCTCCGCTTCTGTCCATTCAAGAGCATCTCCTGTCTAAAGAGAACCAGCCGGTTCTGCACCACAGCCCTGAGCCTCATAGGATACCCGTCGTGCTTCTTTCTGTTCCCGAAAAAATGGTCCGTGTACGCGCCGTCAACTGCCTGCTTGGTTAGCGACGTATAATCCTCGCTCATGTGGAGCAAGTATTTCAGCTGTTGTTCATAAGTTGTCCGGATAGGCCCAAGACGCTCTAGCTTTTCTGCGCATTCTCGAATGCCATTTTCCACGTCTTGGACCGGACTCGGTAGCTGGGACAGGATCTGGCCCTTTAAGACAGAGCTAAGTCTGATCCTCAGAGCAGCCACGCCGCGGTGTGAGGGCTTGACGCCAGTCCAGATGCCGCTAGAAAAAAATTCCTCCTCGATGGCATCGCGTTGGGCTGATGTCGAGCCCCGCTGCTCGAAGTTGCGGTTCCTCAAAAGATGCCATCCAAGTCGGAGCTCCACTTCTGTATTCTGGGCCAGACGCACCCAGTACGCCTCGGAATCGGACCCAACATCCAGGGTGTCCGGCTTTGTGATGAGTCCTATGGTACGTACTCCCCCTGGGTCGGCTTGTTTGGCCAATGATGTCACTTCTTGGAGGACATACTCATTCTTAGCCGACACTACGGCTAGGATTATGCTTCTCGGTCGAGCCATATATTTCTGAACCATGCTGCGTACTGTGTCGACATCAGCGTCAGATTGCTCCTTGTTGCCTGCCCTAAAGAGACCAGGGAGGTCTACCATGGTTAGATGTGGCTGGTTCGGCCCAGTGAGCTCGATGCGGAGGATGTCATCGTAGAATCTTCGAGCCACTGGAACGCTCATAGCTTGCATTGCCTCCTCTGTCAGTGCTTCAAGACCGTCTTGGCCTATACGGGCTTGGGGCTGCCAACGCTCGAGATCCTCTTTTTCTTTGTCATATCGATCTTCGCCTGGTGTGATGAATACCTTTGCGCTCGTCTCGTCCCCCCGGCGAAGGACTAGTTCTGTTGCGAAACGAGTGCAGAGGCCATCTTTCGTGGGGAAAGGCATGCAAGAGATAGCCTCGAGGACGGAGCTTTTGCCAGCGGACTGATCTCCGCAGACTATGATCTCAGGAAGGTCGACATACCGACTGACACCCTGCGCGCGGAGGCTGTCAATAATGTCTAAGAGTTTTCGATGGTCTCCAGTTGGGATATCTGCTGCCTCCATGGTTTATGGTGTGGCTGATGTATAAGTGATGGTATAAGTAATAGTGCAATTGAAAGACTCTTCAAAGGAAGATTGTCCGAAACTTCGAAATTTATATTCGCCTTGGAGGCCACGTTGGTCTCAAATCTCAACAAGGCTGAGTGGTATGTGGAAAGCCTCCCGCAGGTTTGGGCAGCAAGACATTGCAATGGTCCTCCATTTTTTGATAATCCCAGACATCCTAGGCGCACAGGCGAATAAGAAAGCTTGGATTACTCTTTTAATGTGGCCTGGTGACACATTGGGAGTATAGTTGGCGATTATTCAGCTGATATTGTTGAGCGACCTCGTTCACCGGTCATGCACGAAAACCCCACTTAGGGCCATCATTATGCGTTGCCACTTGCAGATGAGCCTTGCAGCTAATTTCCGCAGCCTAGACTTATTAATAGCGCAAATATGGGTAGATAGTGGAGAATTTCAAAGCCTTAGATTGCCTTCTATCTGGCGCGCTGGGTGGATTTATGTGTATATAGACATTCCATCATTGCTATTTTTTGGAGGTTTGCTCTTCCCACATTCCCATCAGTGTGCTCTTTTTTTCCACTTGTAATCCTTCCGTCCTCAGATGGCAGGTTTGGTCGTGCTATATGCCGTTCCCAGACCTCGGTAGGGACAGTTGCCGTCACTGTCAGTGATGGACCTGCGGTTGAATCCTTGTTCCTGGGCCTCTGAGGAGCTTCCAGGCCCGATCTCAGCTCTTTTATTGTGATTTGTTCGATTTTTTTGCTTAATCTCCAGAAGCAATTATATTTAGGTTCTCCAGAAATATCATGGCAAGGCGGCGGCATCCATGTGGGGTAGATCTTCTGATGACAAGCTGATACCCTGATGCTGAATGTATGTAGAAGTAGATATTCGTGGCAAAGATAGCAGGCTTTCTTACTAGTACCCATCAAACGTAACTGGGGCACCAAGGCTGGATTGCGCTCATAGAAACCAAGAAGTTGCATCTCGGCGTGGAGAGTAAGCCTCAAGTTACACGCACCGTGCAACCTTGCTTCTGCGTTGGATGTCTGCCAGCGGTCGGCCAGCTTATCCTTTGTTTTCGTTATCATCGATCGATTTTTGACTAGTCTCTCGAGAGCTCTTTGGAGAGGAATTTTCTCATTCAAAAGAGAGAATGTTTGCTGAGAGGGAGCCTCAATATGTTGAATGCGAATACTAGCAAAGGCCTCAGGTTGTTTCATGGCAAATTTGACCATGTATTTACTTTCTCCACAATAGCGAGCAAGCTTGTACAGAGTTTCCATCCAGGGTGGAGTCGGTATTTGGGCGAAGGTAAGTAAGACTTGCAAGTGCTTAGGATACTTCCATCTAGCCTGCGTTGCCCATTCGACAAGAAAAGTCAACTGAGGTGTCCCAGAGGAGCTCCGAGTTCTGGCCATGAAAGGACACATCTCGATCCAACTCCTAAAACTCGGGTCCTTTAGTATGTCTTCATTGTGAACGCTACCAGATAGCCTGGAGATTGCTTGTTGGAACACACGTTGAATTCCGCCCTTCTCGAGCTTCTCTGTAAGTGACAGAATACGGTTTTTGTCTAAATGAACGACTTCATTGAGGACCTCGTCCTCGGCTTGCTTTGGTAGCCTCTCTGAATTAGGCGACTTGTGAGTAAGTCAAATGTAGAGGGCGCCATGGAATGATTACATACCTCCTCTCGCAGCAGCGATAAGGATTTGCAGCACCCTTTCAAGTCCATTGAGATCTGGCAGAGAGAGGCCGTGATTGCGAGCCACGCGCAAAATGATTTCACTTGGCCGATTTTGCTCCATACAGACGGCCGAGGCTGTCTCCTTGCCGGAGCTTGAAGTTGAGCAGATAAATGCGAATGAATTGAGGAATCTCTGTTTAACCTGATAACTTTGCAAAAACTCGTCCTGGGGGTAATAAGCTTCGAGAGAGTCCTTTGTCGGTGTTCCACGGACAGGATCGATCAGGGCCAGCAAAGCCGAGTTCATGAAAAAGTGCTTGTGAAGTTTGGGAACCTTCCGACGTTCTTGTACCGGGGACATGATCATTTGGAGATTGTAGAGTGGGACCTGGTACGCTGAAGTATCCAGTGCGATGTAATAGCAGAAATAGAGACTAATCGAAATCTCTCGGCTCCGTATGGTCAACTGGTTCCCCAAAGGGCTATAGACTCAGCCTCAAATATTTCCTACTGATATTATGGGGGGCATCACACATCTCAACGGGGCAGTACACATGTTGCGGTAATCTGACCACATCTTATGGGGGCGAGAAACATTTCATGGGGGGCAGTACACATCTTATTGGTCTATGCAATGGGTTTCACGACATTTCCCATGCAGTCAAGCAGGCAACAGCATCTCAGCCAGCTACATTGCTACCCAACGACCGGGAGGACCAAATCTACGCCTGAGAGCCCAAGGCACCCTTTTAATTGTCCTGCTATTTAAAGCCAGTCCACTTTCCTTGAACAATTGTCTTCGTTATTTACTCTTCCATCTCTTTTGCTCTTAGATTGGCTATGGACTAATCTTGTTCTATGGATTTCTCATATACCCCACATTTTTCCTCTGTTGAGGAGAGCTACTCAGCCTCGGTAGATTACGACAACATTACGGAATACTTTCCCGAGCTAGACGATACAATGCTTGAACCTGGTTTATTGTCACCTCCCTTCGCTTCTGGCTTCACGGTCGCTGGTATGATTGATCCGGCATTGCTGACCCAGCATCAAGGTTTGGAGAATCTTCCAAATGACGCCCCGCCCATACAACACTATTGAGGTGTTGACATGTTGTCACCACCCCACGAAGGGGCATTTGACGTTGGCGGGGCAAGGCAAACAGTCACCGAAGTCTATAAAGGCGACGATTCCCTGGGGGAAGTAAATGGGGAGTCCTTGAGCTCTATGCCATCTCTTCCGCTCAAAACAAGGTCAAGAGCTCGTGTCTCTTGCACTTGGAAAGGTTGCGATTATCGTGGGTGTGATACCAATGACATGATGTAAGTTCACATCCTTACGTACCTTGAAAGAGTGCCGCTTGACCGCCTTTAGAAGTCACGCCGCGCTCACCCATCGAGTGTGTCCTAAAGAAGACTGCAACTGGGCCAACGCAAAAAGCCAGAGCGATAAGGACCGACACGTTTGGAGCAATCACAAGGCGTGGGCCCAGAAGATTGGATATCCTTCTCAGAGCGTTGTGTGCGACAAGTGCCACCAAACATTCTCGCGCAAGGATAAGCTACCGCGCCACCAGAGGGAGGTACACGGTACCCAGAAACGGGTGAGATGATCTGGGAGCTAAACTTTTGATGGTGGGCCATCGTGGGTGTTCCGCCATAGTCAATAGCTACTCTCGCCCCAGTAAGTGAGATTCAGGTTCAAAATTAGCGTTGAAGTGATCAGGGGAGGTGTGAGGGGGCCGAAGAGCTGGATGTGCGAGTGATGAAGGCAAGGAGAAGGCTGCTATTAAGTATACTAGAGAGAATTAAAACTTTGGCGATAAGGAAAATTGCACCCGTGTAGCCCTGCCTTGATTCTCACTTTATCGTATCCTAATTCCTCTTAGTCAACCCGTTTCAATACTAATTGCGAGAAGTCGCTTCTATAAATGCAGATAGGAGGTATAGTTCCAAGCGGCGGTTGCGAACGGATCTCTTGCAGCGAGCTGGCGGAGCGTATAATACCTTCTATCGTCTGGGCTAAGATATAAGGCAAAGCCGGCCATCTTCAGTTCGATAGGGAGACCAGCCTAATTCAATGGTAAGAGTGATTCGGGCTCAATACGGGCTTTGTAATTAAGTAAGTTAATATGACATCTTCACTGTAAGTATGCAGCACCTACCAATCTAGAAATCCAAAACTCCCTTTGAATTTCTCATTATAAAGCGCGGGGTCAAGAAGGTATGTACGCACCCTACCATTCCAGGATGCTTCGCTTTGTTCACTTGGTCATTTATTGTAGTTTTTACGTCGTTCGTGTTCCAATTTCCGGGATAACTCCGTTTACTTCTTGAAAAAAGCATGACGGAGTATGAAAATATTTCGATGTATTATACTCAACGCAAACAGCCATCGCAGTAGAGCATTAAAAATATTAATATGCATGCAATATAATGGGCACCTCATATCTGTTTGGCCAGTATTGGACATTCATAAATTATTTACTTCACTCAGTTGGGATTACCTTATAAAATATTTGCAGCCCATACAAGACCATCGATTTACTTGAAAAAGTCGAACTCCACACTGACTTGGACCTTAATAACGAATACTTGAATCAACTGCAGATGAGCACCATCTCATTCAGGCTAAGACAGCACCATAAAAAGGGCACATTCATACATGCTTGCCATGAGGGGAAGGCTCGCATACCTTGCCTTTTGATAGAATGGCTTGGTACCAAGATCTGGGCACTCGGCACCTTTGTTTTTCTTGTCAAAGCAGCAGACTTGTTCTAGCTAGGAAAAAATGTAATATCTTGCTTCTCGAAACCCCAATCTCATATATCGGCCAACATGGCTCCCAAAGGTACCATTAAATGCTGATCAGTATATTAATGACAGGTCAGAAAGTCTTACCATATTTCATGGGAGTTGGGAATGATAGTTTTAACTGATAAAAAGGCTCACTTTCGTGACACATCGGAGGACAATAACTGATTTTCTTCTCTCTGTAGATCATGGGACAGTAAAGTTTGATGTCTGTTGTTTCAATATCTTTTGTTGGTATATGCCTCATATGATATCAGGAAAGTTGGTCGCCGCCCGGTTGTTCGCATGCGATACATTACAGCTCATATAGAGCTGATAAGTATTCAACCACACTCGCAGATGACCCTTGACAGTCCCATTGAGCTTTTTTGTCAACTATAGTCCCAAGAGGGTGCCACGCGGCAGTACTATAGTGCCGTGGGCCAATGCATATGTCGTAAAAAGTGCGATAGGATGGTGTAACGCCGAATGATGCCGATATACCCGTATTCCTTGGTACCCTGGACTTAGGATTATGATTTCAAGAGAGCTTCCATGGTACGTATTCATTTCACGACGCGGCAACTTTCCATCGAAGTACATATTCTCTAGAACGATTGAAACTCGCATGCGCATATTCTTAGAGTTCTCAAGGAATGGGTCAGCCTTCGCATCCACCCGGCAGATGTAGCAGGCGCTGCACGATCTCTAGCTCGACGATCTTCTCCCCTCGGGTTGATGGTGGTCGGGTACTTTGCCAGGCCCGTTTCTCTACCCAACGTCGGCCGAAGACATATAGATTAGCTTGGCGTTAAATGTGCATACTATCCTATTTACAAATCCCACAGAAAGGTTCGCAACCAGGTGTTGGTGATCTTGTCGCCAAGAGATCGATCAGCTGTTTACTACTTTATGGAAATTGGTGGTTGAGGACTTTACCCGTGAGGCTGAACCAGTACCATCATGCGGTTAATGAATCACGACGGCTCAGCCTATCCCCGTTAAGAACCCGGCGCATTGGTCTTACGCTGAACTGGTAAAAGATCGACTACTTTTATTCGAAACCCCCGCCAAGCCTGTGAATCCGGGGAATGTATGGTCACCATATATAGGATCGGCGGTATTTTACGTATGATGCTGGTCAAAATCCTGGCTCATACTCGGCCCAATCCTCCGGCTTGGGGGTGTACCTTGGCCGTACCCAATCAATCTGCAGTTCATGGCGCTGACGAACTTGTCACTTCAAAACTCGCGCAAACTTTTACCCCTCGATGTTGCGATCAGTGACGATCTTCTACCAAGACTCGGACCCACAAGCCGTAGAAGTAACAGCTCAAGGGGAAGTAATATCAAGCACTCTAGGGGAGATTCCAAAATGCTTGAACGGCCTACAACCCTGCATTTTCCTTGTAGCGTGACCTAGGGGCGACTCCAACGCGGGCCGTTGGCCGTCCAGTTTGAAGACTTCAGAAGCATAGTATTCTAGAAGCAATTTCGGGGCCCCGTGATGAAGAGGCTCAAGTTGAGGCCCTTGGTTCCAGTGTATATAAGGCGAGAGGATCTCTTCACGATACGATAGTCAAGTCAACAACTTCAACTCCAACAGTCACCGCCACAATCCGCAACATGAAGACTGCCGCATTTTCTCTCCTGGCTCTCGCCACTACCGCCACTGCTCTGCCATCACGTGTAGCGAAGAGGGCTTGCGATTCCGCCGTGAAGCTCAGTGGATCCGAGAATGTATTCACAAAGTACACTTTACACCCAAATTCGTTCTACAAGGCGGAGGTCGAGGCAGCCGTGAAGAACCTCAAGGACACTAGTCTGGCGTCCGCAGCTGCTAAGGTTGGAGATGTTGGATCTTTCCTCTGGCTGTAAGTTTATACATCTTTTATACAAATCTTAATATTTACATTGGGCCACAGCGACACCATCGAGAATATTGGGAAGCTCAAGACTGAGCTCGAGACCGATATTCCTTGTGAGAACATCTTGGGTCTTGTCATCTATGACCTTCCTGGTCGTGACTGCGCTGCCAAAGCTTCCAACGGTGAGCTGAAGGTTGGCGAAGTCAGCAAGTACAAGTCTGAGTACATCGATGGTAAGTCATTTGATCATTTGAACAAAATCAAGGCTCACGTAGATTTTAGTCATCGCCGGAATCCTCAAGGGAGCCCCCAACCAAGCCTTCGTCCTTATTATCGAGCCTGATTCGCTTCCCAACTTGGTTACCAACATCGACGAGACTGCTTGCCAGCAGTCTGCTTCCGGTTACCGAGAAGGCGTTCCTTACGCTCTCAAGACGCTAAACCTGCCTAATGTTGTTATGTACATCGATGCCGGCCACGGAGGCTGGCTAGGCTGGAATGACAACCTCAAGCCTGGTGCCGAGGAGCTTGCAAAGGCCTACAAGGCTGCCGGCAGCCCTAGCCAGCTCCGTGGTGTTTCCACCAACATCGCTGGGTGGAACTCATTGTAAGTCAACTTGAATTCATCATCAGAATTAGTACTCATGCATTTCAGCGACCAATCACCCGGCGAGTTCTCTACCGCCACAGACGCCCAGTGGAACAAGGCTCAGAACGAGAAGCTTTACACCCAAATGTTCGGTGATGCTCTTAAGACTGCTGGCATGCCCAACCATGCAATTGTCGACACCGGCCGGTAAGCTCGATTCATAATGATTTTTCTCAAAACTTTTCGAGGCTGACTGCTTGTTGTAGCAACGGTGTTACTGGTCTTCGCAAGGAGTGGGGTCACTGGTGCAACGTCAAGGGTGCAGGCTTCGGTGTCCGTCCCACTTCTAGCACTGGTTCTGATTACGTCGATGCTTTCGTCTGGGGCAAGCCTGGCGGTGAGTCCGACGGAACTAGCGACACTTCCGCCACTCGCTACGACTCCTTCTGCGGTCTTGAGGATGCGTACAAGCCATCTCCTGAAGCTGGTCAATGGAACCAGGCATACTTCGAAGATCTTCTCAAGAACGCCAAACCTGCTTTTTAAAAGCAGTTGCTCAGATCACATACCATCTTCATCGGATTCTCCTGAGGCTGATGAAGGCAGGCTGAGCTTCGTTTCGGAACATGTAAATAGCATTTGAATAGATCTTATAAGACTGAATTATTCCACATTTGTTGATGTTTGAACCAAGTCTTTTGAATTTATAGTTTTCGTGAAATCCTTCTCCATAAGCGATTGATCAGTAAATCTTATTCAATGGGATCTAGAATCTCTTCACCTCAGTCATTCACTATTATGTGATACTTTTATATAGTGGCTCACTGCATTCTTTATACGATACTATCTTTGCGCATTGTTGCTGAACTCCAGACATATTTGTTTTCTTTAACCAGACAGTGAACTCTAAGCGAAAGAAGAGTGAAGTAGGGTTGAAACCCTCTTATATCTTGCAATTCAGTCATTTATCAAAGACCACAGAGCGAATCCACTCAAATGTTTCTTCATGAAGTAGATTTAAATCACAAAGATGTACCAACCCAAGTCACACAATTCCAAAATGCAGGCGCGTCACTGGTCATGGCTTCTTGACCTCAGATAAGGTGCTTAGTCTAAATTATTGTCGTTCACATGTGTACGTACCTTTACGAGTCATCCCACGCGGAGCAATTCTCTGCAATATACAGCAAACCAAATTCCAGGTTCTGCTTGTTGTCTCCCATGGCGATGGTGCCGTGCATGCATCTTTGGCTAAATGCGCTTTCCGCAGTCCCGTGATCGCGGGAAGATAAATGACTGAAATGAGATCGCGATTATGTTGTGACACTTCGGCTAAGCTCAATATCGGGCGTGTAACACACGCTCGTTAGTGGTCCAAAGAGCTGTTCTGCTCGCATGGATTTTCTTTACCGATTCTATTGCAAATTCGAAAGTAGTGTGATAAACTCATTTATCTACAGATTTTATCACTTGAAACTTAAATATGAGCATATCACTGCCTGGGCCAATTCGTAGTATGCGTCTTGGTGTAAAGCTAATGGTTTGCAGTCTTGATAGTCATAAGATGATATCTCGTGCGCGGTGAACGCAGTGTGCAACATGCGCTTAGATGTACTGCAAGGCTGATACTACAGTGTTTAATAACACAATTCGAATCAACAGTATCATTTGGCTTGATGCTCACTCGCTACCATCA
>Ga0247757_10000086_pt1 | contig 72853 bp, 59 predicted proteins | sample UWRJL126311R4_FD_180929 | JGI IMG/M metagenome (GOLD analysis project Ga0247757, IMG submission 180929) | Plant litter microbial communities from Arlington Agricultural Research Station in Wisconsin, United States - UWRJ-L126-311R-4 | ecosystem: Environmental > Terrestrial > Plant litter >...
GCTGGCTGCTCATCTAGATGGCGTTTCCATGAGCAGCGCGTAGGCGGCGGGGGAAGGAGATGGGGTTGGGAGGGGGTTTTGGGGGAAGTACTGGGCCAGATATCGAGCGCGCGAGGTCCCACTAGAAAGCGATATGCTTGGCGGCCCGAACCCGCCAGGTCAAGTGCTGCCGGCCAGCCTGGCTGCGCACTACCTGAGGTGGGGGCTGCTTGTTCTGCGCGCAATGGGCCCCGTAGCACCCTTATAGTCACGGGAGGGGCTGCGGACACGCTGGTACTACAGAAGCATTTTGGAAATATCTGCCTGGGCGTTGGGCCTCATTGGCGGCCGTGCATGGTGTCTTTTTCCTATGCAGCATGTACATGGCCTGCTCCCGACGACGTGGCCCAAAGGCGCATGCCCGCTCCCGATGAACCGCGTTCGCTGTGTGCCTGCATCTCGTCCCGTGCCGCGTCGTCGACTGGCCCACAACTTCAGACTTGACTGCAGCCTCAATCCAAGACGCCCTCCGTACCTGTCTTCTGGCGACCGCAAGACCCTGCATGCTGGCCTGCATCTCCTGTCTGCCCACCACGGCAAGCAGACTCTGCGGAAAGGGAGCACGCTCGACGCCCGGACAGGCTCTCTTTTGGCTAATTCACGCACAACCCGCGACATGCCAATTGGACGCCCGCATAGGCGCTGTCCATTCCCAGTGTTGCGCCTCCGACCTGCTTTCGTGGCATGAACAGCGCCCCAGACGATGGCCCTGGGGCAACGCGGAGGTGTGGCGCTTACCGTGCGTTGCCCCGGTGAACGGGGGGCTGCGGGCTAATGTAAACATGGCCCACCGCAGTACAGCCAGACCCCTGCCCCGCCATCACCACCGCTCACCACGCAGTCCTAGTCTCATTCCTAGTTCACGTATTTGAACACAGTATCTGTCCCATATCCTGCATTTTTCTGCTTCCAGTCGCTGTTGCAGTCCACGCTCGCTCCTCTGCGCAACCATAGCCACTATAGGCACCATGCCCGGGCCGGCGGTGGCAGACCCGCCCTCCGTCACGCTGTCGTGTATGCTACTATCCCCGCGAACACTGTCTAATCGCTAACTTTTGCAGTCGCGAACAATTTCTGGGGTAAAGATGACGCCGGCGTGGCCCCTATGCTCGAGCGCATGCACAATGCCAAAGTCACCTCAGATGAACTCAAGTCGTTCTATGCCGCGCGGGCCGCCATTGAAGAAGAATACTCCCGCAAGCTACTCAATCTTTCCCGAAAGCCCCTAGGATCCTCCGAGGCTGGTACCCTCCGCCTGTCATTCGATGTGATTCGGAGCGAAGTCGAGTCCATGGGCAAGGCACATCAGAGCATTGCACAACAGATGAAGACAGAACTAGAAGAACCACTCGCTGCATTTGCTGGGGGAATGAAGGAACGGCGAAAGATCGTACAGAATGGTATCGAGAAGCTTCTCAAAATGAAGATGTCCCAGACGTCTGCCGTCAACAAGGCACGCGACCGATACGAGAACGACTGCCTTAAGATCAAGGGCTTCCTCGCGCAAGCACACATGGTTATGGGCCAAGAGGAGCGGAAGAACAAGGCTAAGCTGGAGAAAACGCAGATCCAACTTGCTGACACGGAACGGGAATACGAAGCGGCAGTCAAAATTCTAGAGGAGACCACCGGAAGGTGGAACCGGGATTGGAAAGGGGCCTGTGATGTAAGTAGGCCATGTCATTGCATCTACACATGCTGGGTGGCTAACGATTATATAGAAGTTCCAGGATCTCGAAGAGGAGCGTATTGACTACACGAAGAGCAGTCTCTGGAACTTTGCAAACATTGCATCAACTGTCTGTGTAAGCGACGATGCTTCATGCGAGAAGATAAGGCTCTCACTCGAAGACTGCGAGGTTGAGAAGGACATTACTGGGTTCATCAAGGATAGTGGAACAGGTCAAGAGATACCAGATCCTCCAAAGTTTATAAACTTTGCCCGCGGTGATTCAGACGCAACCTCGCCGATATCTGAGGATGAGAATTTTTCTGTCGCTCAGTTTCAGAGAACTATGAATCCAGCGTACAGAGCCTCTTCACCTCAGCCCTCAGTTTTCGAATCCCACCACGATCCGAACAACCCACTGGCTAGAGAAATGGGCCTCGGAAAGGACACGAAGCCAATTCTACAAGACCAGATAAACGTAGCGCCTCGACAACAAGCTCAGCCCGTTCAGCCCGCCGAATATGTGCAACATGTTCAGCCACCGCAGCCCGTTCAACCTGTCCAACCTGTTCAACATGTTCAACATGTTCAACATGTTCAGCCCCCTCAGCCACTCCAGCCTCTCCAGCAGGTACGGTCCAGAGAGGCTGCACAGCCAGCTCGTGCAGTTCGACCGGATCCGCGGCTGATACAGGCCCAGCAACAAGCCCGTCGACAGGCTCAACAACAGGCTCAGCAACAGGCTCAGCAACAGGCTCAGCAACAGGCTCAACAACAGGCTCAGCAACAGGTCGAACAACAGGCTCGGCAACAGTATCAACAACAGGCTGAGCAACAGGCTCGGCAACAGTATCAGCAACAGGCTCAGCAGAGCAAGATTGTCCATAATGACTATCTGATGGACGGAATGACTCAGTTCTCCCGTACTGGACCATCTACTGAGACAAACACCATGGCAAGCCCTGTTCGCCCCTCTAGCAGAGACTCCCAGAGCGATTACTCCAGCCCGACATCTTTTTCAAGTATTGAACCACCAAGTGGCTCTGCATCGCCTGGAAAGCCATTGTCCATGTCACCTCAACCTCCAGAGGAAATGCCGATACAAAAGAAGAAAGGCTTTTTCCAAAACAGCCCTTTCACTCGAAGGAAGAGTAAGCACGAGAAAGAGCCTTCAGCTTCGATTGTCCCCGCTAGTAGAAACACCTGGGGTCCGTCATCGAAATCCGCAAACAACGAGAACGCAAGTCCTGCACGGCCATTTGCCAGAAACGGTCGGGGGACTATAACCAAAGAAAAAGTATCAGCGAGTCCCGAGCCAGTGGATCCCAGGGCAAATTTCCAGCTCAACATCGGCAACAATGTCTTCGATGTGGCGTCTCCAGACGGGAAAAAGGAGGAGAAGCTGAAAGACACTGAGGAAGAACTTGACCCTATCGCGCAGGCTCTTGCTGAACTTAAGGGGGTTACCAAGCAGACCTCTTTGCGTGTATCTGCTGATCGCTATCATGGTCTTGCTACGCCTCAGCCTCCTGGTACGCCAGCGGTGGGCGCCAATCTCCCTGGAGGTGTTCCTACTCCTCTTACGAACGCCAATCTCAACGCTGCTAAACGAGGCACACCTCCACCTTCGTATGAGCAACCACCCATGTCTCGTCTCGGTGCGCCTCAACCAGCACATACAGCACGACAAATGCAGAAGACGACGCAGATGTACATCAACCAGAAAGCAAACATGTTTGACACAAGTTCTTCGTCTCGTCCACCCACCCGCGGCACAGTCGTACAGGAAGCTCCTCGAGCAGCATCTCCTGCACCGCCTCGAGCTGTAAGCCCGCAGCCAAGCCTCTACCGACAGCCGCCGCAGCAACAGCCTCCCCAGTCTCCTGCCTACCGCTCGGTCTCGCCGAATCCATACGCAGCATCAGCGGCTGGAGGACGACCGCGCGCTCAAACTGCAAGTCAAGCTTCAGTTAAGTCCTATGGAGCACCACCCAGTAGGGGCTCATACGCGGCCTCCTCCCGCGGTGGCTCTCCTGGTCATGCAAACATCCAGCGCGCCGTCTCTCCGCAACCTCCACCACAACCCCAACCCCAACCTCAGTCCCAGCCTCAGCCTCAACCCCAGCCTCAGTCTAAACCCCAACTCCAACCCCAGCCTAAACCTCAAGTCCAACCCCAGCCTAAACCTCAAGCCCAACCCCAGCCTAAACCTCAAGCCCAACCCCAGCCTAAACCTCAACCCCAGCCTCAACCCCAGCCTGTACACCAGCCTCCACCCCAGGCTCAGCCTCAACCAGCATATGCTAGCAGTACTCGACCAAGTTCTCGACCAAGTTCTCGACCGGGCTCTTCTCGCCCAGCTTCGCGAGCAGCACCCAGCTCTAGGGCTGTCAGTCCACAGCCTCAATTCCGCCAGTCCTACGACCGGCCCCCTAGTTCGCGAAGCGAGATGCGAGTAGCCGACATGGCTCTGCAGCTCGCCCCAGGGCCTGGGAGCGAACGCGGCGAAGGCAGCGTATATGGAGGAAGTGTATATGGTGGTAGCGTACGAGGGAGAAACAGCGGCACGAACCAGCGCCCACAGAGCTCCTACTATAATGGTGGAGGCAGTGAACTGAGCTATAGCCCCAGTCAGCATAGTACGCGCGTACGGAGCAAGAGCATCGCGGAGCCGCGCCAGTATACCCGTGACGGACGCATGATTTTACATTACTGTAAGTTGCATTCTCCTAATGAAGCTTGGAAGCGATAGGACGGATGCTAATTTCGAACAGCTCGTGCGATGTACCTGTACACGGCACAAATCCCCGAGGAGCTCAGCTTCACAAAAGGCGACATCCTCGCTGTGCTGCGCCTTCAGGACGACGGGTGGTGGGAGGCAGAGGTCGTGGGCAAGGAAGGTCGCCGCGGGCTCGTGCCGTCTAATTACCTCCAGAACTGTTAGAACAAGCTCCCCTGCAGCATTTTCTTTTCTGCTGTTTCTCCCTGAAGCGTTTTCGCTAGCATGAAGTAATTTGCCAATGTCCTTTTGATGAGTTAGCTGCCTTATGGGTTGATGGGGATGGTTCATGGTAAGCGTCTTGTGAGGTTCTTTTATCTTTTCTCTTTTGTTGGGGACTTTGTTTTTCTTGGAATATGCATGGAGTTGGGTTGGAGATGCCCCCTCCTCTTTTGTGGAGAATTTTTATGTTCAATGCATTCGTTTTATGGTCTCTTTTCCTGGGATGAATGGTGGAAGGGGATTTTTTTTTCCAGGAATTGTAGTATAGGATGGGGGATTATTGGGTTAAGGGGAATTCAAATTGCACATATCGTGGCTGTACGTTTGTTATTACACTCCTTAACATCCTGGTAAAATGCGTGACGTAGGGCATATCTGAAGAGAACAGAGCTATATAGTCAGCGGCGTGCGATCAATACGTTCGGCTACTTTATTACCGTCCCTAGATATGCTCAGCATCACTTCCACGATAATTGTTCTATCTATCTATATCCAAACCGACTTCTAACACATGACCCATAAAAAGTTTAAATAAGTCCTTTCATTTTTGTGTGGTTAATATCGCCCTGACCACTAGCGACCAGCGCATCGCAGCTGTCGTCGCACATGGGCATCGCATCAGTAAATCGCTACAAGCGCCGTGATGGGTCTTATTATAGACTCTATGGAATTAGATAGGCTGGATGAAGGAGATGAGCAGGAGAGGCCAGAGGCGCAAAGGAAGAAAGTGTGGTTTGCGAGAGAGGAAGGGAAGCAAAGGACTAAAAGTGACATTAGATCCCAGACTTCGTCCGAAGGCCCGTATTGCCTAAGTCCGCACGGACAGATCCAGGCGATATCTCCTCTGAAAGAGCACGTGATGTGCTTATCGACAGGGGGAAGAGCAGAGGAAGGCAGCGATTCGCTATACAAGCGAAGCAAGCGCCAATGCCTCCGCTCTCGGACAAAAAGGGTACATCAGTCAGCGAAGGAAAATGGACTTAAGCTGCGTGGTAGATTGATGCGCTACACTGAGGTCCGAGGCAGTGCCCAATGCGGTATGTGTGTGTCTTGGCGTCGGGTTTGGGGTAGGGTTGGTGTATTCCGGACTAAAAGTGAAGGATTAGGAATCTTGAAAGGAGATGGAAGACGTACGTAGGAAGTTTTTGGGGGATATAAAGAGGAGGGTTGTGGATGTCCAGGAAGAACAAACAATCTGAAAGGGCTTCGACTACAATCGCATATACCCAAGAGAAAAACATACGTTCACAGTTTGACATCTCATCCCTCATCGCCTCAGCATCTCCAAATTCAAAATTCAACACCCCGAACAGCACTCCAAACATGTCTAGCTTGAAAGATCTGATGTCGTCCACCGGCCTATCCGCCAAGGTCGTCAAGATGAAATACAACCGGTACTACTCCGCCTCCTCCCATCTCCTTTCCATCATCTAACACGTCTCTCGTAGCCTGGGTAAATCCGGCCTTAAAGTCTCCTCCATCATCCTCGGTGGCATGGGCTATGGCTCTCCTGACTCTTCCAACGGCCCCTGGGTCCTCCCTGCCGAGAAAGCCCTGCCGCTCCTCAAGCACGCCTTCGACGTCGGCATCAATACCTGGGACACAGCCGATTTCTACAGCCAGGGTCGCTCCGAGGAAATTTTCGGGCAGGCACTACGCGAGTACTCTATTCCGCGCTCGAAAGTTGTGTTGATGACGAAGCTGTATTTTGGCGTCGATGAGGAGGAGGTTATGAAGGGTGGGAAGCCTAATCTGGTGGTTGCGATGGCGAATGATGGGGTGATGGTGAACCGGGTGGGGTTGAGTAGGAAGCATATTTTCGATGCGGTGGAGGATAGTGTGAAAAGGTACGTTATTCCAGCATCTGTGTTTCAAATGCACTGTCTCTTTCATGATCCACACCTTACTAACACAACATTCACAGGCTCGGCACCTACATCGACGTCCTCCAGATCCACCGCTTCGATCCTGATGTTCCCCCCGAGGAAATCATGCGCGCCCTTAACGACGTCATCGACAGCGGTAAAGTACGCTACATCGGCGCCTCCTCCATGCATGCATGGCAGTTCCAGATGCTGAATAACGTCGCCGAGAAGAACGGATGGTAAGCCATATCTCTACTCCCTTCCCTCTTCCTTGTCTTTATTAATTCTTACGGCTGAAAAGGCACACCTTCATCTCCATGCAAAACTACCATAACCTCCTCTACCGTGAAGAAGAGCGCGAAATGCACCCTTACTGCCAGCACGCCGGCATCGGACTAGTCCCCTGGTCACCCCTCGCAGGCGGCCAGCTCGCACGGCCCCGTGATGCGAGCGCCACCACGCGCTCGTCAACGGATCCGTACCAGGGCCTCCTGTCGGTTGCATCCGATGACCAGATCATTGCACGCGTGCACGAGGTGGCGCAGAAATTGGGCATTAGCATGGCGCAGGTGGCTACTGCGTGGAGTCTGTACAAGGGCGTGAATCCCATTATGGGATTGCATAGCGTGGAACGTATTGACGAGGCGGTTGGTGCGGTGGGGGTAGAGTTGTCGGAGGAAGATGTAAAGGCATTAGAAGAGGTGTACGTTGCGAAGAGTGTGGCGCCGGTGTTTTGAGGGGAAAGGGTTGCACGACGTTGATTTAGAATTCAAGTTACAGAGCCCAAATTTTGAGAATATTTTTCCTTTGCACAAAGTCTCTCAAAAACTTTAATCTGGTCTGCATAAACGCCAGCTAAACCGACCATATGATCTCTCGGTCTACTCTTTACGCCATGACGAAGGAGAAGCACACACAGACCGTGGCTTCCAGTTGAGTCTAGCCATCTAGATTTCCAGGATAACATATACTGCCAGGCTTTGATTTCACTGCTACGAGCACCCCCTAACTCACTATTTCAAATAATCATCTATCATACGCTCTGCCACAAGCATAACAGCAATTCTTTCCCCAGTCCCTAGTATGGAGTTTAGAATCAGGATCAGTCCCGGGCTTTTATGTGTTAACAAGTGCTTTGCCCGCTCCTTTACGTCTCCCCGTAGGTAGTTCGGATTCATGAAATGCGCGATGACAAAAGCGCCATAAACCCCTTTTTAGTCTTGAACTACCAGGGCAATTCTCCCATACGTATTTCACATCATACGTAGTTAATTGTATGCGATTGGGGGTCCAAGGTGTGCTGCGAGTAAAGACAGTTCATAGCATAATTCATGAACCCGGAGCAGTCGAGCTTATCGCCAAGAACACAGCACTTTGCGTGTATATTGATCGTTGTTTCCGACTTCGTCGATGTTGGTTTGACAGTGTATCCACGGTAGTACGTCCATTCCACGGAGAGGTCAAACGCTGCAGGATCGGCCTCTGGAAGTCTAATTTGGACTACTTTGTCCTCTCCTTCGTATTCGCGACAATAAGAAAAGTTAAGTACCATAGAAAAATACAACACTAAATTTCTGGGCAGGCACTACTTGTCGCCGTTTGTTCCTTGGGAAGCTGATGTGCCCACGATTATCTCAACTCCAGGGCCTCGGAATCTACCAGCTTTAGTATTTATTCGACTTGTAAAAGCGCGTGGAAACTTACAGCCTTAGACAGACTTTCATATCGCTACGGCTACGCAATAGGTTGGACATCATGGCGATATGGAATCAAAGGATAGGCGAAAGAAACGCTCCGTTTATCTCTTTTAATATCGTAGAGCGTTCACTCACAGATACTGAACAGCTGATAGAGAAATTCGCGAACCATAAATCTAAGCCGAATAACCAACAAACGAAAGTAAATGTTAACTATCTTCACTAAAGATTGCCATCTCTCCCTACATGGTGCTTGTAATAGCCATAAAAGTGTCTTTATAGGCTGTGATAAGATAATTAACCGCCATGTAGCCAACCCACAACCCTCCGGTGATTACTCCAAAAAGTAATAGGGCCTTGAGAAGGCTGATTGAAAAGGCCACGACGGAAGGCCCTCTGTTCCTCGAGCTCCCTCTAGAAACTCCAGCCATCTGGTATGTATGTGTGGTTTGATCCAAGGAGTGATATGTCGGCGGAAGGAAGGGCTCGGGTACAGTCGACACATGCCACGAGCAGTTGCTTGGTGCAGTCGTGGGAAGAAAAAGTGGATGATGAGCCACACCAGGTCGCGTGGCGATGGCGGGGAGTGTAACATTGTGATTGTTCTCGGGAATGTCAACGTATGTGGGCCCTGACTGCGGGTACGGTAAGATGGTTGGTGCGGTATACTTTTCCAGCAATTTTCCATATACCTTTGGGCTGTATCTTTGCTGAGTAGCGTAGAGAGCTAGTGAGTGTAAAGAGCTGGGCTCAACTGTCCGACCCCGTCCATTCCATTTCCAAATTTGGGGCCATGTCGCTTGCAACCAAGATTGGGGGCACTGACGAGGTTGTTGAACGTCTGCCCAGATCTGCTTGACGAACTCTTGAGATGCGCTCAATCGGAGGCTAGGGGTTCCTTCGAACAAGCGAGGGGCTGGGTGTATGGGAACATAATCTTGCAGTTTTTGACGCCGATATTTGACTCTGTCGCCGATGTTATTACCGCCGCCAAAAGACGTGAGCTAAAGCACGGTTAACCCCACTCAGCTCCAAGTATTGTTCTAGGAATACCCACTATGAGGACGGTAACATAGTTGAAAGATTCATCTTCTGAAATAACGAGAATAGGATGGCCGAAGCATTTTTGGGGGACAGTGTTGTATGGATGATGTCTATCGAAATCTCGAATATCTTTTTGCCTCGGTAACCACAAGACGGTTCCTGGAATGAAATACGCAGAGCCTAACATTTGTCTCGGGCTGAGTTGTATAGATTGAGCACGAAAATGTGAGGCATTCGACGTGGACCTCCACTATATGATGAAGGACTGAAGAACGTTACACGAGCGTCTTCCCCGCTTCTGGGCGTGGCTTTGAGCGAGGTACCGCATCCGCCACAGGACAGCGTTACAGCACATTGGGTGGTGAAATCAGGCATTCTGCTTGCTGTGCCGCACGTCAGTGCGCATCCAAGCCACCATGCATGAAACGATTATATAGCGTCAGAAGATCCCATAGGCTGAGGAACGTCGAGAAGATGAGACCATGAGTAAATATAGCGCCTTAATAGTGCTATATCAACTGTGCCTCAGAGACACAGACGAATTTGCTGCGCCATAAAGAATGCAGCAGTCGTTGGGAACCTATCATATACGCCACGAAGTTTTGATTAGGCGCCCGACTAGGAATGAGTATTTACGCTTGAACTCACCTAATGTAACAATGATTTTACTGGGTGTGCATCTGTTTTACAGGGATCGCATTATTACGTGCAGTGCGGGCCTTATGACAAAGAAGCTCCGTAGAAATGCAGGTCCAGCAGGACACGATCGCAGCCTCATATCTAGATAGACTTGAGATGGCACACGGTTGTAGCTGCGGATCAGAAAAACGTTGTTGGCATTTATAGATATAGATGAGTTAGCCCAGGAATGGTTGTATAGTGGGCAGCACGTTCGATAGTGGTTTGGTGAAAACGGCTACGCGACCGGAGATTAAATGCGGACATAGCTTACTGCAAACTCACATTCGGGCAGGTATGGCACAAGACGGAGATGTGTCAAAGCACTCTTGTGGATGATATCGATGGTGAGTGAAAATGAGTTTTCCTTTCATGCTCTATCCTTGCTGTAGTGGCAGTTGCAAATGCTGTTGTGTGGTGTCGAAGAAGTTTGACCCACTAAACCTAGCCGACTCTACTGACTGACTTGCGGCCAGCATGTTAGGCGATGCGCAGGGAAAACCGTTCCCCGCTCTACTTATCGATAACGATACCGCACCTTCGCATCCACAATGCTAAACTCTCGCATAAAACCATTGTCCTGAAGTGGCACAATTGTGTGAATGCCCTCCTATTTTCGATTTTTGTTGGCTCAATATTCGAAGTTGTGGCTAGTTACGTTTATAGACTTATTTCATAGTTCGAAGAACTGCCATGGACATGTCTAGGACTATAGAGCATCGACACGCTTGCCCCGAGCAGCGCCTTGCTCAATGGTATAAGGCAGTACTACGCCTTTAGCGGGCACGAATACGAGGGCAGCCAGATGAAATACTCTTTAACCGGTACCAACTAGAGTCTTTATCTTATTAGCGGAATATATACTACTGGCTCTAGTTACTTTAGATTCTCTTTTTAAGCTTTATACGGCCTTTTAGACCTCTTAAGCTAATGCTCCTATCCTAATATACATTCCCCTACTTGATATCTTAGTACTAGAGAGAAAAATACTTGCTCTTTTATTAGCTTTACTAATACATGCCATCAATACCACCCCTCTTCCAGCCCTAAAATCTCACAGCACATCCAAGCAACCCACCCCGCGTTGAACGGTCCCACAAATCTTTGCCTCCAAGTAGGCCCTGAAGTCATTTTGCAAGCACGGTAAACTACATCAGTTTGAGAGGATGCTATCGTGGTATAAATATGTCAGAATTCTTAAAAAGGCGGTTAGACTGAGGCTCTGGGAAGAGGTCCGTGTTGATACTGTAAGTCGCCGATCAAAACTAGAAGCGGGGATGCTCGTAATCTGCCGGGACAGCTGAATGATGCAGCAATATACACATGCACAGAAGAACACCATTATCTTAATAACAACCAAGGTTCATAAAGGCCAAAACCGGCATATGCACATTAGAAATCCTTGCCATGTAATATAACGCCTGCCTAAACATGGCTTGTGCCGGACTTATCTTAGCTAATGATGTGATATACGAGGTTTTGTACGTTATTCCACGAACACTGAATGGTGGCCCTTGTAAATCTGTGACATCTGAAAATTTTAAAGGCTTGCATAGAAATTTCGACATCCTGGGGCTAGAGGAAAGTTACGTGTTCCATTAGTCTCTCTTTTTTATATGGCTAATAAGAGAGAGAGTATGTACTTTGGCTATCGTCCTAAAACGATAACGCTTTCTAGTGACCAATAGGAGCCTACGGTACAGATCCATCGATATCGGCCGATACCCATTTCCCGTCCAGGCGGCACGAGAAACGCAAAAGTCGGGTGATTGTGCACCCTTGGGTCAGTTCCTACTACCATATTCGGGCAATTCACAAGGGTCTGATTAGAGCCCGTCAGCAAGGCTGAGACATTTCTCCGTGCCTCCCGCCTGTCATCCTGATAACGAACCAGTTCCTGGCGTCCGCATATGAAGAACACAAGCCATATTTGTAGTCAGCTTGAGCTATGTATGAGTACTGCAGCCGAATGCTGGAATAATATTCACTGTCACATGACCGTATGGTCTTGGCACGCCCCACTCTACTTGGTCAGTATTATCTTCATAGTCAAAACAACACTCATTCCATCCATCTTTTGAAATTTGTCCACAACAGAGTCTACCCGTTGAAAAATGCTTGGGTCGTTCTGGTCGCCGAAAGTGTCTCGTATCCTTTAGGGCTGGCATGCTGTGCAACTTAGATTCGCCCATATGATTGGGGAACCGCTTAAGTAAAAGATTAGAAATCAAAGTCTAAGAGATAACATCCGGTGTGGGACAAGTTTGCAAACAATGTTTTTAAAGAGTAGATGTCAGATTCTATAATTCGCAGGAAGAATCAGGTGCTTAAGGTCAGATATCGCCTACTCATACTACATTTGGATTGTAGGGTATGGTCTTGCTAAGAACATGGGGCCATTCCACAGTATGCGCACTCCGTAAGTGGGCCACTTTTGCAGGTCCGGGGTCCTTATTGGAAGCCATCCGGGTCAACCTGCCTTAAGTTTGAACACTCACCCACCGATTGCTATGGCAGTAGAACAGCCTTCCTGTCTCTTCAACAAAACTAAGAAATCCGATTGGTTAAGCGCCGCAAGTCACCTGTCTGTATTATGCAAAATACAGAATCTGGACTTTAAAGGGACCGTAGTTGCAGAAATTAGCTGCATCTTCGGGTTAGCTTATGTCGACGCTTATTGGCTGTCGTATAACGTTCAGCTCAATATATGGGGAAAGCAAGCACCACAACGCCGGATTTGTCTCTGAAATCTGTCAACCTGCCATTTGGTCGCTAACTCTGATGTCGTCTAACCTTGTCGTTGCTGCTTAGATGAACGGTGAAGGCTCTTGTGGCTAGCTGATGGTGTTGGAGTGTCTGGGCGTACGAGTTGCGTACCCTAGATAACATGAGAGTGAGAATGGATCTCATACAGCTGTCCTATTCAACTTACAGCAGCTCTCAGTGTTCAAAATATATCCGTCCGCTCTTATTTACTTTCCAAATATGGGGTCCAAGGAGGGTGCCATTGGGGTTTCCCATACGCTATTACCGGTAGCAGGGGCAAGCGCCACTCCGAAGTCGCCATTCACCAATCCAGAGAGCAAACAAAGAATCCCGTCAACCGTACAGGCTTGGGTTATACTGTTCATTCACGGAGCGTGTTGCGTCGCAATTGCGTTGGCTATCGCATTTGGCCTTGACGGGTACAAAGCAGGAGAAAAGTCCAGCCCACACCGTGTCGAAGGCAAGCTACTCCTTCGAGTTTCCGATGTAACCACACTGGTCTCCGTCGCACTGGTTGTCGTCAAGGTCATTGTCAGCGTGTGGTCCACCCTCATCCTCTGGGGATTTGGCCAACATATGCTTACCCACGAGAGCGTACCCTCGCAACAGGTGTGGAAGATGGTCCGATGGCGTATACCACCCGAATTCCAAACTCTAAGATCTTTGCCCAAAGGTTATCGCGGTTGGATAATATCAGTTACTGTTATCAGCATATTTATCCAAGCATTCACTGGCCCTCTTCTAACAGGCTCGGTGAGCTGGAACGCAGCCTTTCATCTTTCTAAGCAGGCTGTTCCCGTAAGTTCAGTTGACCCTAGAGCAGCTTTTAGCTCGTGGTATTGGTATAACGCCCAAGGCCCGTTTGATAAGAAGGCATACCTTAGGGCCGCCACCAGGTATGCCAGCTTAGCTTGGATGGATACATCTACTATAGACGCAAAGGGTGGATCGAAGACGGGAAATGGATGCCGGTCTGTTATGAATGACGGCAGGCTTCCCCGAAACTCGAGTCTCGTCGACGCAACCCTTCCATGCATAAAGATCAATAGTATTCGCTGGTACCGGAACGAGGATGAGGTGACAAAGGAAGAGTGGTCCGATCTAAGCGGTGATGATCTGACTTTGGTCGACGATAATCCATTTTATTATTATTACGGAGGCGTAACGATCGTCTACGATGCGAAAAAACTTCGAAGCCCCCCAAGTTCAACCGACGAGCCACCACCGGCTAACAAGTTTTCCGGCACCATGACAGTGGCTCTCATGCTCGCTCGCCGCAATGAGACTGATCCGCCATGTTCGAAGCTCCCCAACACCGTATTCGGCAACATAAGCCCCCTACCCTACCTGGTGAAGGAAGTGCAACCTACCTCTAAGGGCGAGAACTGCTTCCTACTCGGTAAGATTGACTTGACAGCTGGTGTGACCAAAAGCAGTCGCGCCACATACATTGGGGATCGCATCGTAGAGAGCCAGACGCCAATCCAAGACGTGGAGTTCGAGGCAAACCCATGGGTCCAAGAGGCTCTCTGGCTGCTACCCGACCTCCTTACCATGCTAGCCATCTCGAACGTCACGATACCGCCGGCATTCGAAAATATCGACAGCTACGTGAGTGGCATCGTCCGCCAAGGATATCTCGCGGCTTGGGATTTGCTTCATCATAGCTTCGACGACAAGGGACCGTTGTACCAGAGTTTTCCAGCTCAGGAGAGACTTGTTGCTGATGTCAGCTTTGCGCGTGTATTTGCTTGGTTGGGAATATCATTATCTATGACACTATTTGGCATCTTTGCGTTGGTATTGGTTTTGAACCCGGCTGACTTGATGCCGCCTGGAGGTAATGAAGGTGTGATGAATGCTGGAGCATTGGATATGACAGACAAATTAGCAGGTGGTTTTGCTAGTTAAGCTGATGGAGCATAACAGTAAGCATAGGGAGGAGAGTGAACCGCCGCTTTGCTTATAATCTTACAATTTAGTCTTAGTATTTATCTACCGCGCCAGCTTACCCTATGTTCATGAGCAGACCTCGCTAATAATATTTACCTAGAACCTCCCAATGCGTTGAAGCTCTTACATGGCCTCCTCAACGATTTGCCTGGTCCTCCCCAAATGCCCCAAACGTCCTAGTATCCATCCTTTAAATATGCTGAGTGCGAACTTCTCATAACGTGCTAAGCATGCTCTCCGTATTGTGTATTACCCTTCTTTATTTTTAACTTTACGAAGAGTTGGAGGCTAGCCTCGTCGGCACTACTTTGCTGGTGGGCATGTGTCGTGGACCAGTTCGCAAAAACACTGCATTTTTTTTGGCCTTCAGGAGAAGCTTAGGTACGAGCAAAGTGTCTTTGATCGGCCAGGTGGTCGCTTTTGTTCATATTCGGAAGCCGAGGTTTCACAGCATTTTTTAGTTTATAATAAAGCCTTGAATATGACATGGACATAGTGACTTCAAATAATTAAAAGACCAGATCGAAGATTAAGATACTATCAAAATCTCTCCTCCCGAGTACAGTCAGATTTCTTCCTCATAGCTAACCTCGAACTGTTCGTAGAAATCTCTTATTTTGGCTAAATCAGGCCGGATTATCGAACTGTGTATACCATAGTCATGTAAGTACCAGCGAATCATTCTCATAACGTCGGATGAATCACAAGACCCTGCCATTCCCACGTATAACGAAGCAAAAAGAGACTGATCATCCAGTTCCCAGATAAAAACATGATGACAAGATACCACACCCGAAATTTCAGTAATATCGTCCTTGATGTCGTTGATGTCGTTGATGTCGAGCTCTTCGGGTGCGCACAGCATAAGCCTTTTGCATGATGCTCGAACTACCGGGATAAACCTGTCGCTCAGTCTTGCAATCTGAACCATGTGCGGGTTGCTCAGTAGACCAAATGTGTCCTATAATGACAAGGGTGTAATCTTCAAGGGGCGGCAGCAGGGCTTATGATTATCTTTGCAGGCTCAAAATTGATGCTCCCGCAATGGACTCGGATACGCTCTTTTGTTTTGACCTTCGAAATCATCAGTTGTTGGTTTTTCGTTCATATCCGAGCTGTCATGAAGCCTAGCAGAAGCGATGATCGAATTTCTAAAGCTTGATAGATGCACTGGAAGTGAGTCACAAGCCTTAGTATTTTCAATCTTAGTAGCATCTACTAGCTTAGACTAGTTTTTGGCCCATGGAGAATACGTTAGTATTGAGTTATCCGTGATTGTGTCATATACCGTAGGAGCGCGCCCAACAGGCGACTCTGTGCTTCCTTGAGGCAGGCTCTTCCGCCGGTGCTGTGTTACTGATCTGAGTAGCAGATGACCTATTCTATTGACCCTGAGCCCAAGGCAAGCAATTATGGTCATCATATGCGGAAAACTGGACACTTCTGGCGCTGCCTGTGCCGTAATGAAGCGCAGTGCAGCAACGAAGCAGAAACCAAGTATAGTAACGCCAGTAACTAAGGCTATAACATGATTGATACGTCGTCACTAGGAAACGTTAGACTCCAACGGCATCGTTAGGCGAATTTCCATGCTCCATAGATGTAGATTTCGATTGTACCGCTGGGTGCCTTCGTAGAACCCTAGCAGGCTAATATCTGCGCAAAAACGGCATTGTGCTGGATGTATGTGATCGTTAGATTGAGGCGAGTAATGTATGGGGTGAAAACTTACAGATCGCAATCCATCAGCGAGCAGAACCTTCGAGCCTGACATAATCCCCTGCTAAGAAATCAGCAGGAATTCTGACTTGTGTTTCTGGAATGGTGTTACGCTGATTACTATAGCAAATTTCGTGATTAGAAGTGGAAGCCCCATTACAATGGTAATACTCAATCTCGTAGTGGAGCACATCTTGAAGAGACATGAACTGAGTGTACTTTTTTCGAAGGAATAAATAGCTTTTGCAGCAAATAGTGCGAGAGGCGTTACTCAAGGCTTGTCCCCGGCCTCGATGGCTTCGCGAAGGTTGTGCTGTCACCGGCACATCGGTTACGAAGCATGAGCGTTTTAACCTAGACAGATTTAAAGAACGTCAGAGTGTTTAAGAAGTTAGATAAGGATATGTCCTATATTTTTGATGGAGAGTCATCCCAACAAAAAGGGTTTAAGGATAACCAACAATGCTTATAACCTCTTGTCAAAGCGTTCTACTCCGTGTGTGGTTTCATTTTCAAGACATCATTATTGACATGTAAGAGGTTTGATAGAATGAATTCAAAGACGCCACGAATTGAGGAGTGAAATTATGTATTACAACTCATAGTATCCAATACTAACACTCCAAAACATCCAGGCAGGCGCAATAATCGCAAAAAAAGCAAGAAAAAGCGATCTCGTCGAACTCGCCGCCTGTATAAATACAAAATCCAGCGCTGCATGCAAAAGACCCCATCTAGAAACACGCATGCGCCTATGAGACGCAGGGCTACCTCTTCCATGACCATGCGCAAAGTCCTAATAACCCCAAATATATTCAAAGAACAGAATGCAACTTAGAAGCCCGGGCTTCCAGGGCTCGAAAATTCCTCCATCGGCGAAGGGATTTTGTCCTTCAACCAGTTCAAGATGGCATCTGTACCCTTTCTGAGCACGGCATAATTCGGCACGCGGAATTTGTTTCCTTCCACTTCGAAGCCGGTCAGAGTCCCGGCATGTAAACCAATCCGAGGTTCCAGGCGAGCAATGTCATTGTTGTTGAGATTGACGATCTTCAGGCCTTGAAGTGACTCAGCTGACACTTCGTCAATGCTGTTGTCTGATGCTAGGAATATCATGAGTTCTGGGAAAAACTCGCGCAGGTTGGGCAAAGACCCAGAAATATGATTGTTCGAGACGTTAAGGTGTTGCAAATTAGGAGCTGAAAGCATCTCCGTTAATTCTTTCAATGAGCGAAGCCTGTTACTGTTTAAACGCAGTTCTCGTAGCTTAGGTAATACCAGTCTTTCTGTAAGAGGGTCACAGATGTTATTCTTCGAAACATCTAGCATAGTAAGGATCGAGAGCCGCGCAGTAACGAGTGGAATGGCAATCAGAGAATTTTGCTGAAGATGTAACTGCTTTATGTCGTGCGTTTCGGCAAATTCGGTCATGGCTTCTCCATCAATCTCGGCCAAGCTTTGAGAGGAGAGGTCAAGTGTGCCTGAGGGTGTTAATTTCCAACGAGAATCTGAATCTGCTGGATTCTCGCTATTCTCCTGCGTATCGTCTTCCATTGTTACTGGCTCTAATCGCGACATGAGATTCGCTTTTATGTCCTCTGCGTTCATTGACAGAAATTTTCGGTCTCGTAATGGATTGGCCGCTAGAGTAATGTTTTCCAATGTCTCCATGAATGCCATGTTATCGTCCAACTCCCTTAGATCATTTCCGGTAAAATCTGCAGTACGAAGTTTTGATAGTGATGTAAATCCATCTGGAAGTGATGAGAGCTTGTTTCCCCCCATAAGCAAAGTCACTAGGCTTGACCAAGCCGACACGTTTGGCAATTGAGCCAGCCGGTTGGCTGTAAGGTCCAGATAGGTCAATGATGGTAGTGAGATGGTGCTCGAATGGCATATTTCTGTCAGCGCGTTGTTCGATAACTGCAGTTTTTGTAGCTGTGGAATGGATGCTACATTGAAAAGACAACCCGTTAGAGCATTTTTCGATGCAATCAACTCCACAAGCGGAACTGACGTAACAAGCTCATTCGGAAGATTGGTGAGCCTGTTGTCTGATATGTTGAGTGAACGCAATTGTGTCAAGGCTCGAATCTCCGGAGGCAAGCTGGTTAGTTTGTTGCCCTGTAGTTCCAAGGTCTCTAACTGCGCCAAGTTTTGAATACCTATAGGAAAGGCACCTTCTAACTCGTTATCCGCGAGCTTTAGTTCTCGTAGTCCAGGTATTTGAAACACAACATCTAGACTAACCAGTGACAACTTGTTCCTGGAGACATTGAGTTTTGAAAGCTGAGTCAATCGTCTCAACCCTATCGGTAGCTCTCGGAGAACGTTCCCATGAAAATCCATGTTTTGTACTCCACCAAACTGTGGTACGGCTTCTTCAGACTCCATCGCAGATTCGTAGTCAATGTCAGGAAACATGACATCTGGAAGGACTTGCATATTGTTGTCGGCAGCGATGAGTGAAGTAAGGTCCACAACCTCCCCCCACGCAACTGTGTTGGTGTCTGGGTCATATTGGTACATTGTTAGTACATCACTAGGCATTTCATCTAAGCCCATAGCTGCAATATTGAGCCTTCCATCAGTGCGGCCAGCATCGATTCGCTTTCGTAGTAAAGATGTTCCACCTTTGGGGCGCTGATTGAACGGATCCTCGAGGCCAAAATCAAAACCAGCAATCTCATCAGGGTCTGGTATTATGGCATCTCGCGGAGGTGTGTTCGTTCGCGTTAGGCGGGTCATATTGCCACGTTTGGCCGCAGCTCTAGCCTTGGCTATTTGATCGCGCAAGGCCCGTGACGAATTTGTCTTCGGTGGAGAGCCATCCTGCTTAGTGGAGACATCTGACGGCCTGGACGCTTTGGCTTTGGCGATCTGTTCACGCAGAGCAGCAGAAGAGTTTGAAGATTTTTGCGAGGCTTCTGGTGTCCTTTTGGTTACTAGGCTCTTCCCAGCTGGCGATGGGGTCGTCAGCGTTGCCGCTCCAGGAGGTGATATAGCTTGACCAAAGGTGCCTGCAAGTGACGGTCGAGACTTGGGGGTCCTTGCGACCATCGTTTTACTATTGGAAAGAGGTCGGAGCTTCGGTGTAGTTTGCAAGTTTTGTACCTGTGATAGAGGCTGCTTTTTGATGGTAGACACAGGACGGGTAACGGAAGATATCTTGCTAGGAGTGGCAGAGGCGGAAGCCACAATATCGCTGACACTCCTCTTCCCTGGGGCTGTCATGGACACTCTCTGTGGAGGCAAGAGGGACCTCCTGGGTGTGCTCGGCGCAACTTGCGGAGCCCCGTCGCTTGTCACGGGCCGGCTCCCATTTGAAAGTGCCGAAGCTGGTCGGGGAGGAGGGGGCATGGAGTTATCCGAACTGAAGAAGCTTGATCTTCGCCTCCCTCTAGTTCCTGCAGGCGATGAGGGCAACTGCGACAAACTCTCGACTGTCCTTTGTGACAACGAAGGCCGTGCCTTCTCTACCGCTGATGTCGCCGCATCCGCATCCATAGTCCCATCCTCCAACACAGGTTCTGGTTCAGTCTCCCGGAACCCCACTCTTGAACTTGCCCTGGAGGATGCCCTCGAGGCAGATCGAAACGCATCCAAATCCCCCAGCACGTCTTCATTATGATGGCTGCTGACTTGTCGCAAGGGTTGCGGTATTGTCCTGCTCTGGCGTGAGGGTGGGCGACCAAGGGGTTTCTTAAACACAGATGCGTCGGCTATTGAGGCTCTGACCTGACCGCTGCCAGGGATGCGCTTGCTTGAAGATATCGCAGAAGCTCTCTTGGAAGTTGTGTTCGTAGATGCTACAGAAGCACTGATAGGTCGAGAGAGAGACGTCCGAGAGGGCTTCTTCTGCAGCGATGGGGGAGGCTGGCTGGGCCGGGAGAGCGATGAGAGCGAGGGTTTTTTGCGTAACTGGTCGGTTGAAGGAGGGGAACGCAACTGGCCCTGACTGCCTGAGGGTCTGAGCACGGGCAACCTGGAGGTAGGACGTGGGATCCCGGAGTTACTCCTGACCGGAAGGCCTGATGGCTGCTGCATGGAGTCCATGTTGACTGTGGAGACTCCAGTACTGGGCGCAGCTGGGACGGTCGAGGATGCGGGCGCGTGGCTCACAGAGACGCTTTCAAAAGCCCATGGCCAGCCAGGAGGATCGTGCAAATAATTGATTGCGATAGGCATCAAACGGGCCCTGGTCCGTGGAAGCTTGGACGCGTTGCGTCGTTGGGCCAACGGTCGTTTCAGCTCAAAGCGGAATGGTGAGGTCCATGTGCAAGCCGGCCGTGCTTGCCAGCCTCCACGTCCCGCCCGCACGAGCGCGCCCGCCAGTTTCCATCTTCGCCCACTCCACGACACCATTCTCCACACTATCGCTCCCACCAGCATTGCCGGCTGGGACTTGCGCATTGGTATCACCATTGTATTCTTGGTCGCATTGCGTGCGCGACCCTAACCCGGGCTTCCACGAGGCCTGTCGCCTAGCGCGCACCTGACGCGACATCATCGCCCTCGACCCGCGGCAGCCTGCAGCAACCTCGCGTCTGACCTCCCCCAAGTTGCGCCCCTCCCACTGGAAACCGGAGCTTCTCGCCCTCGATTCTCCATTCGCGTATCTCATCTGCATTTCTGACGCGTCGGTCGCGGCTTGGGCTTGTATGCGCTTAGGCAAAATGGACTTGCAACCATCCTTATCGCAGATCTCCCAGGATTCTCTTGTGCCTTCTACGGAGCTCTCAGGACCCGCAACGCCTGAAATGCGCTCTGACTCTGATTCTGAGTCCCCTGAGCAAACCCCGAAAGCCGTGTCGCCAAACAGGGTCAAATTTACCTCTCCAGCGCCACCGACAACCTCCTCCATGACACCTCCTCCATCGTCCCAGGTACCAAACACGCGCGTAATGGCACGCACCCCAACTCCTCCAACCCCACAACTATCATCGCCCCCGCCCACATCAAAATTGCCGAATCAACCTTCAGCCTTGGCCGAGTCTGCCGTAACAATGTTCTCCCAGGATGAGATTAATAGCGCTTCCCCTGATGAGCTCCGTTCCATGATCAATGACCTAACGAATGCACTGCGAGATGTTCGGCTTTCCGCCGCTCACCACAAGCTGCAGTACAATATGGCTGTAATGGAAAGACAAGAGTCTGCAAGTCGGATGGCTGTGGAATTGGCCATGGCCCAGCGTGAGATTGATGTCCTACAGCAAGCTGAGGAGAGGCGACGAAACAACGCGGTTCCCCCTGAGATATCGTACCAGGAGTCGCCAACCAATGTTGCCAATGCAATCCTCATTACTGAAATGAACCGCCAGATCCAGCTGCTACAGAATGAGAACGAAGAGTTGCGTGATTCCCTTGACCAGCAGAAACACTTGACAGAGCATCGGGAGGGCGAATTGGCGAGTCTAATGGAGGAGAATGATCGGCTCAAGTCACGGATCAGAAAGAATCGGGACCATATTGCACCGTACTTGCCGTACCTAGAGCAGATGAGCGAGTCGCCTCGTTCGACTTTCGGTACACCACATGCCACTCCACGGTACAAGATCAATCGCGGAACTGTTCCTCCAGCCAGCGAGAGTCGAAGAGGTCAGAACAACTTTGAAGCGCTTCTTCTCGCGGACAAGATGCTTAGCCAAGACACTGCCACAGCTCCTTCGACGCCGACTAGCAGATCACATGCATCGAAGCCAAGATTCAGGCACAGTCGAGGAACTCACTCCATGTCATCGCTTCCTCAGACTCCTCATCGACGCTCCGCTCACCTTCCACTTGAAGTTCCGAGGACGCCTACGACATTTGCTGCTGTAAACGTTCCTCAATCCGAGCCTGTTGCCCATTACCACCAGAAAAGAGCTCAGGGTCGAAGGGAAAGCAGCAATTCCACCATCACGGCTTCGAGCGTAGACGAAGAGGAAGCTTTTACCGATAGAGAAGAGGATGAGGTAACTGAGTCTCAAGCCAGCCAGCTAGCAACCAGTATGCTGCGAAGGGCACCGCCACCCAAACCGACATCAGCTCCTGCGTCCCAGTCCTCTAGCTTGATTCAAAGCAAAATCTTTGGCCAAGTCAAGAAGGGTCACGGACTAACGCGTTCTGCAGATTTCGAGAAGAAGCGGTTGCAGTCGGCTGAACATGAAGGGAGTTCGACCAAACGAGGCAGGGTGGATCCAAGTGTAGGCCTTGGCATTGGCGGCCTGCGGGACTGAGGTGGGCTTACCATGATGTAGGGTTGTGCGATGATTGATGATTAGGAACGTGTTGTATGTGGTCCTGGAGTTTATGCACTTTTCTCGCTCTATACGCCTAAGCTTTTAGTACTATAGAGTTAGCTCCTCTTCCTGCCGTAGGGTAATTCGGTCAGTGGCTCCTGTGGATGGGTCCCGGTTTTGAACGAGTACCCTGAGGATACCACTGTTTTGCTTGTGTAAGGATGATACGATGATAATGACTAGTTAGTAAAAATGACAATTGTCCTCTGAATGACTTTGATTCTGCGAACCACTCGAAGGAAGACAATTAATGGTGGTGCGTGACGAGAGTCGATTGGAGTAGCGCATTGACCACTTCGGCGAATAGTATATCCGCGGTGTAAGCGAATTCTCAACACCACCACAATTCGCCAAAAACTTCTTGCGACAGCCGTACCCAGCTACTAACAAACAGGTCCATAAGGTGAGGTGCATTGCCCGCGACACGACTAACTATTGCTGACTACCATTCTCAGTATCTGCAGCCATGGCCATCAAGCACAACCAGCAGATTCAGAAGAACCACTTCCACAAGGTAATTCAATATCCTTCGTGCTATGGAGTATACACTAACAGACACCTAGGACTGGCAGCGCTATGTCCGCGTGCACTTTGACCAGGTAATTCCCCTCTCAAATCATTGAGAGCAGTGGCGCCTGTGATCAGCTGTTAACTTTTTGATAAGCCCGGCAAAAAGAAGTCGAGGCGCAACGCTCGCGTAGCGAAGGGTGAGTAGGCTCTTCGAAGTTAAAGTTTCAATGCTGATTATACAAATAGCCGCCAAGGTCGCCCCTCGTCCTGTCGACAAGCTCCGCCCCATCGTCCGCTGCCCAACCGTCAAGTACAACCGCCGTGTACGACCTGGCCGCGGTTTCTCTCTCGTTGAGCTGAAGGGTACGATGGAGTCTTGCCAGGAAAAAACACAGCTAACAAGCGATAGCTGCCGGTATCCCCCGCAAGCTTGCACCTACCATCGGTATCTCCGTCGATCCCCGCCGCCAGAACCTTTCCGAGGAGGGTCTCAAGGCCAACGTCGAGCGCCTCCAGGAGTACAGGAAGCGTCTCATTCTCTTCCCCCGCCGCAACGGCAAGACCAAGAGCGGTGACGCTTCCGCCGACGATGTCAAGGCTGCCAAGAAGGGCCAGAACGCCGCGGCCACCACCAGCTCCGTCTTCCCCATTGTCAACATCACCAAGTTCGAGGAGGCTGCCATTAGCAGTGTCGAGGCCACTGAGGACGCCTACAAGAAGCTCCGCGAAGCCCGCTCTGAGGCCCGCCTTATCGGTGTCCGTGAGAAGCGTGCTAAGGCTAAGGCTGAGGAGGCCGACTCCAAGAAGAAATAGATGGATAGTAGACTTTCTAGATCAGTGTAGCTGTATACCTCTTAAGGTCTCAAAAATGATGGTCACGGTTTGGCGAAGGGAATTCCCATCATGGGCGGCGTCAGTGGTTGGGTATCTATGTCCGGTATGACACAGCACGTGAATGATATCTAGTGCTCCACAATGCAACCACCATTGTCCATGCATGCGGCTTTTTAATCGTCATATAGACGACCTTTCATGCGGCTCCTTGTCTCTTGGATTTTCTCAGGAGCAGTTGGCTGGGTAAAACTATGTTGCCTAGCGGAGGCATCATAAACCCGTCATATGTCGACGAAACGTCTTGACACTGTACAAACCTTGCTTGTAGCAAAGCTTAATGCGTCAAATGTTTTGTCGTGAAAGCCAATAGTACTCTGGTATGCCTTCATATGATGTCTCTCCAAACCACTTTTTCTTCCACGGTCCATTCATAGTCATAGTACTTGACTTTTCCACCCATTGTCAGAATGTTTGGCTTGAACGTGGTCGGACATGGCAGGAACAAGTCACCAATCCTCACGACCCTCTTCCATTCCCCGGTCTCGACGCCTGTATCCTCAACTCCAACGGACGTTCCTCCGCTCACAAACTCCCATCGCTCCACCGTACAATCACCCCCTTTCATCACGATGCCCTGACAAAACTGCCCCAGCCGCACCACGCACCCTCTTACCCCAACCCTGCTTTCATCTAGCCCCAGCACGATGCTATATTTTGGCGGATTCAGATCCTCTGCCGTCGGCGTAGCCAGAATCGGAAGATCCGTCCACAGCTCCTCGTAGCTGTGCAGCGCACCCGTGTAATAATTAACCCCTTGCCCAAACTCGAGCGTTTGCTCGCTTTCCCCAGCAGCAACAGGTAGCGGATACATGATGCCCGTATCCGGCGGTCCAACATGCGCTTGCAGCTCCCGCGCCACGCTCCCGCTCATCCTCGTCGCGACAACCGCATACCTTGAGTCCACCCAGTGCGTCCAAACCGCTCTCCTCACAGGCCCCGCAAACGCGCGCTGGAAACACGCTTCTGAGACGCTGGTCGCGCCTGCCCCACCGTGTTTCTTCTTCTCTTTCAATGCATACGGATCCGCGATCTCGACGCTCTCACTCTTCCCCGCAAACGCCCATTCCAGTCTGCTGCGTGGACCGCCTGTGTTAGGGAGGTCTTCGTGGGCTGCGGTCGTGGGCTTGAGAAGGCGAATGTCGACGAAGAGAGAGGTGGTGCTTGTGAGGACGAGGGTGGATGTGGGCTCGAGGGGGTGCGGGGGCCCATTGAGGGTGTTGTGGCTGGGGAGGTGCGGGGTGTAGGGTATGGGAGCACCGGGTGGGATCGGGTAGGGCAGAGGGTAGAAGTAGCTGCGGACGGAGATACTAGCGTTTGCGGGAGACGACATTTCTTGTGTATGGAGTTCCAATACGTCGGCGAGGGATACGTGGTTGTCGTTTTTCCGTGGTCGAGGTCGAGGTCAGGATGGTCCTCACAGTGGTGGTCCAGATGTGACGCTCGTGTCGATGGGATTGTTAAGGTTACGATTATACAATTAGTGCGTGTTTAAAGGTGGGGTCTTGCGTACTGTCGCGCCCTTCGTTTCTTACCTGGCGCTTGACGTGAAATTGTACCACGTCGTCACATGCTCACGATCGTGTAATGCGCCACCCTCTTTCACTTAACTTCTACTAAAAATGCATCATACAGATTACCAGTTTTCCTACTCAAAGATAAGATATAGATTCTTCTGTTAGATTTCTTGCTAAATGATCAGATAGTATGTCTTGTTAGAAATAGTTTCCTTAAGTCATCCCTATATCATATACTGGATGTCGTGTTGTAGAAACGTCACTGATCTATTAAATACATATCTAGCTGAAGTCTAAGTGTACACATATCCTTGGACTAAAGTCGGATGCCCTTGCTTGATGAGCTTATGGCTCTGCATCCACTTTCAAGAGCCCCAAACAGACGCCCATACAATTAGACGTACATGCTGTCAATTTCCTGTTTTGCATGCCGAAAATCACACGAAGGAGAGTTAACATGCTAGCATCCTTTGTGTGACTCCGCATTGAATTTCTGAGCGAGAATAAATCTCTTCCAGCCTAGTGCACATCCCTTGACATAGCCACGGAAGAGCGATAGTCAAACAGTGATAAGCCGGAGGCGTACCTGGAAAAGAACCAGGTACCATGAAGTCTTTCCGCGATCCAAGTTAAGTTCATTTTCGTGATGAGTTTACCGTTGAGGGTAGCTTGGATCTCGGTTCGCCGCGTGTCTCCTCGCACTAGGCCAGCACCAGTAGGAAGCCAAAGAGAGTCTTCTTTTACTTTTGATCCGGGTTTGGAAACAATGCGCCCAAACGCGTGAGTGGAACTGTTTCAACAGCGCATCCTTATTAACCTCGCTGAGAATGCAGTTATGCCTGAACATGTATAAACTTTCGGACTTTACGGCCATTTTCGTTGCAGTTAGAGTCGGGTCAAAGTCGTATCCAGAGCCAGAGTATATCTTCTCCTGACACTCTCTTTAGAGACGAGGCCTCTTGAATGACAAGTCATCTTTTGGTGGCCAAGAGGTAGTGGCGGGGAAGCTCATAGTCTGATCGGATATGAATGAGAACTGTGGTGATGAGACTGCAGCTCCCATACTGAATCCAGTATCGGACTCTCCATAGCTGAATAGAATTGAGGGACTGTTGGTTGGCAGGTTCGCGCGAGACATGCCTTTAAGGGAGCGAACAGGGGTTGTATATTCTTGTGGACTAGGGGAAGCCAGAGTACCTCCTTGCGTGGGGGTGAAACCAGGGGTGTATACTTGACGACGCTGCCGACAATTCTTAACTCTGCGTGTTTGTTCTCCACGGTTGGTATTGGTGTTCGCATTGGTGTTAGTGTTGGCATTCATGTCACTTTCAAGGATGTCATCTGCTGCATAGGCAAGGGTGCTACTACTACTACTAATACTACTACTGCTGGCGCTGGTGTTGGTGTCTTCGTCGGCTTGGTAGTCGGTGTGGGAGCTGTTGGTGTCGTCGTCGGTATCTCCACTTTGAAGGCCAGCTATGAGGCGCTTCGACCAATCCATAAATTGCGACGGAGGAGGGTGTGCTTCATAGGCTTCGAATGCTGTTACAGCATCTTTAGGAAGACCGAGCAAGTGACCCTTAGAAGATTCGCCGCCCAGCGAGCCACTGTCAAGGTTCAAGTCTTGGATTGCTGACGGAACTTCAGATCCCTTAATAGTTCCACGGGCTATGCTGAAATACTTAGTAGCCAGGTAAGACGGGTAACCGCGACGGGAAGTCCATGTGAGCTTCTCGAAATACTCCTGTAGGGTTGTGCGCAAAACCTTCTCATCTTCGGTGGACATCTGCTTTGGTAGCCGAAGCTTGAGAAACTCTACGAACTCTTCAGGGGTCGCATTCCCGCTAGCAGGCGGTGTCTCTTTGATCTTCTGCAGCTCCTCGTCACTCTCACCGTCCTCAGAATCGGAATCGGCGACAACATTTGGAGGTGGTGCATCAGTCGTGGCGGCGGTATGAAGGTCCCCTTGGCTCCCAGATGACTGACCGGACGCCCTGAATAATGGAATCGTCGGAGGCTCTCCTATTCTGTCGTGGGCACGCTTGCGGAGGTTGATTGGGGGATTAATGCCTGGCTTCCAACCACGCATCCCCTTCATGGGTCCATGCTTGAGGTTGAGAGTGGTCAGCGGCATGATAGTTAATAGTCTATATATATACTCGCGATTAGAATAATCGATGGTTTAACCTGGGGTAACTCACAGCTTCTGGACGGCGGATATATACGCGTGGGCGAGGGGCGGTGGTGTCCTGGGGCTTCATGCATGGTGGGCAGGTTATGGGGTTTATAAATCTATTGCAGCCGAATATTACGCGCCGTACATCGCGAAAATACAATGTATGCTCTTCACTGTGTTGTCTAGCGGAAGATAAGGTCCGTGCGCGGGGTTACGGTAAGTTAATGAAGTTGGGTTGGGAAACTTCCCACATGGCAGCCTAATCAGAGATCGTACAATGCTGGAACTCGAGTGCTGCAACTCCCCATTATTCAAACACATCTCATATTCGCGGTGCGCTTTGGCGACAACAGCGTGACTACGACGTCGTCTGACTAAGGCGCACTGCCAGGAAGTGTCGAATTGTTGGCAATATCCTCGCGTTATTGGCCCGTTCGTGCACATTGCACTCAACATCCATTACCGCATGCGCCTCCAGGGTGTCGTTGCCTCTTTGACCTTTGGATGTTAGACAGCACGATCGTTGGCTCCGTAGTGAAGGTTGATCTTCAAGATTTCTATACAGTTGTACAGGAAACTGCCTTCCATCTCTTCGTTGTCAAAGATATGGCTTGATTTCCATGGTTCGATTCCCTTTCGTCAACGTGCATTGTGCCCTATTTCACCATGACCAGATAAAGACACGTCTCATAACTTTCTCTTCGTTTATTGTAGTCATTTACGCTAACCCGGTGTTCAGCGGCGTTGAAAATGGCCATAAACCGACAGCAGCCGGATGAGTTCGCAAGCCAGCTTCCCGACGTCTCCCGTGACGGAAGCATGGGCAGCAACGTCGATAGCGAATGCGAGGCCCAAAGCGAAGACTTTATTGACGTGGAAGAGGAGATAAGAGTATGCTCCGTGCCTACTTCTCGAATGCACCAGCTAATAACTCAGGCTGACAACAGAGAGAAAGCCCCAGCGTATCAGTTTCCGAACACCTGGGAGCATGCGCGCAACGACTCGGTTGACGCCTTGAAGAACATTGGCGGGGCCACAGTTCTTTTCGGCAAGAACATCGTCAACAGCGGCATCGGCAAAGCCGGCCTGTCTATTGGGAGCGCGCTGGCGGCCACGGCGGGTAAGGGTGCCAAGTCGCTGACAACCTATGCCATCAAGGCATCGGTCAAAGACAGCAACAAACTTCCTAGGAGCGTGAAGAATTGGATAGATGCGCAAGACGAGAAGAAGCGCCGCGCTATAGAGGCGAGGCAGACATGGCTGAACCGAAAAAAGAAGATTCACATGGTCGCCAATGGCCTGATCCCCGAGTCGAATTTGGGTCTGAATGAGACTCACCCCCTTGATGAAGTCGAAGTTCTTGACCAGGGTACTCCCTCCGGTACTCCCTCCATGGCTATTCCCTGGAGGCGTGGATCCTTATCCGGTTTTCCACCGTCGCCCTACAACGATGACGGCGACAATATCTCGTATTTCGATGAGCATACCCCTGGATCCGATGACTGGTCTCATCGACATTCGCCTGGCTCGTCGGTTCCAGTTGCACGGCCGTCGACGGCGATACACCATCAGGTCCCACCTGTTGGATGGGAGGCCACCGAATTGAATGCAAACCGTACTTCAGAGAGTGGTGATGAGGAAAAGGACTTCGGAGAAGATGTTGATATTGATGAGGACGAAGAAGAAGATATGCTAGGTGACATGTTTGGTTAATCGAGAAATCACAGCTCACAGTAAGACATATTTCCTGAAATATTGGAGAAGGCGTACCGATCGGGGGTCCAATTACAGGCATTGGATGCACAGACGAGCATGACACAAGTTCTATTAGCGAAATGGCATTTTGATAGGAGAAGATGTTGGGTTTATGGTATCTATGGGCTAGGCGTGCGGCCACACTTCTCTTAAGTCTATTTACATTGTACAAATATTGACAACGATCTCATACGAGCATTTGCAGTTTACGAGCATTTGGAGTTTTCGAGCACGGTTAGATAAGGTGATTATAGGTATGAAGTATGCAATGATATCATATTTTGAATGCGTGGGTGGTATCTGCTTATGGAACTTAGTAAAAGAGGTGTAGCTAGTGTGATTCTGTCAGCATAGGGCTGGAGTCATCTTCAGAAGAATGGTCTTCAGTAGCGATAGCTGTAACTTCTTCCTTTCGTTTACCCATCATCTCTCCCCTTCTCTCCTCTTCCCAGCCCTGAACCAATTGCGAGATGGTATCCTCCTCCACCTTCTCCTTACCATTCCAAGCGCGACATCCACTACACCTCCATCGCCCCACATCTTCAAGAGTTCGCGCACCAGGAGGAGCTAGACCATTAACAAGTCTGCACTCTGAGCAAATAAGTGCCAAACGATTCTTCGGTTGTGTCTCATCCTCCCCAAGAAGTGCATTCATCAGTCGATCCATAAGGGTCGGCGCTGCCGCGGATGAATATTGTCTCTTCAATTCAGCGGGTGTGAAGGCATTCGGTGCAAATTCGGCACCAGGGACATCTGGCAGGGGAGACGACTCGGTTGGAGACGGAAGTTGCCGCGTGCCCTGTGGCGTTGACGGCTGTGGCGTTGATGGGCGCTGAATATTGGCAGTAGGCGGTGGTGCAAGGCCTGTACGCTGACCGGAATTCTGTGCCTGTTTTGGGGCTCCTTGAGGCTTTCCTCGAGAGCCTGGCGATGGCGGACCCTTTGGCTTGGGCGAGTTCCCATACTTCTCGAGCAGCTGCTGTGTAGAATTATACTTTGTGGCTTCTTTTAAACGCTCTATGGTGGTATCTCGTTCTTTGGTGAGACTTTTGATGTAGGCATCAGTGCTGGAGATGCGATAATCGTAATATTTCGATAGCGAAGTGCGGACGACGTAGATTCTAGATATAGTCAGTCTTCCATCGGTGATCACACAAGCCTTAGAGATAGTCCTACACTAGAGGTCCACCAGCAATCACAGATATCTCTTTGGCTCCCCACCGCTGCCATCCATAGACGTGAAGCAACGTCAAAATGATGGATATAAATATGTAGGCGAACAGGGCACAGAGCGTCCACATAACGCGGACACGCTTCGAACGCTGCCTTTGCTCGTCATTCCGAGTAGTTGCCCGCGTAATCTTTCCAGTGAGAGTGGAGAGAGTCCGTTCAAAAGAGGTGGCGTCCTCTTTGGACTGCTACCTCGTTAGCTAGCAACGTGCAAATGTGGGGTATGCACACCTTGAAAGGCCAGAATGAAACCATGGCGGAGGTATTTTGGACAAAAGAAGCGCACCAATGGTGCCGAAAAGAGCGTTCTAGTAACACGTAAACATGGTCGCGGGGAGAAGGAAAGAGCTATGGATTGCGGTGTGCCTATTGCGACGTCACACACAGCGAGCTCAGTCAGCTGACTAATCGACGCCGGGGAAAACAAAAGCCTGTAGAGCTTTCATAAGGGTGGTTTGAATAGATCAACAGAGGAAAAGAAGGGCATATGAAGGCCCTCCAATAGCGGCGCCCAGAGTCTTATTTCTGACTTTTTTGCCTCCGCGAGGACCTCTCACCGGGGCGTACCCATTAACAAACCTTGGTGCTATACAGAGCTCACTGTAAGCTCTCACGACTTATTATTTTGCTATCGCATTTTTCCGTCAGTTTTATATAGTTGAAAATCTAGAACAAGAATAATATATATCAGGTTGCCCAGTGTTGTATAGTGTCTTGTACAGCACCAAGGTTTTTGATGGGTATCGCTTATGTCCCAGTTTGATGTCGCGGCGAGAGGGCCCTGCTAGCTGAGCATCGTCGTCCTCTTCACTTTTCCTCCATCGGCCATTCCGCCTTGCACGCCGTTCATTCACGCCGAATGTCACGCAAAATGGCACTTGCAGCTTACAGACATCTGCTGCGGTCAACGCGCATCGCATTCGAGGGTATGCAATCAACGGGAACTCGCTATGCTTCGGTGAAAGCTCACATACACTAGGAGACATGCGCATGCTTTCCGCCGCACGCCTCGAAGTACGTAGGAACTTCGAAACCAACCGAGGGTTGGCTACCGGAAGCCCGGAACTATCGGCACAAATTACGCATGCAGAAGAAGTAGCCAAGTTTTTGCGAGAGAATGTAGTGCAAGGACAGGCGGCGGAGACAGACGGCAATTACAGTATGTTATTGAATTTAGCCCTCACTCGTTCAGCAGCTACTTATGCTACCCTTCAGAACTCCGAATACACGAACACACCGAGCGAGGGGACAATGAGGATATCAAAAAAGGAAAGGGGAATACACTAGCAGGCACCAAGTGCTGCTCATCCTAATTTTTGCCCAACCAATACAAACCATGATACCCATTGATTAGACCGAGAACGCCTTGCCATGCTAGAACAGTGTATATGCTCAGTTTCCAGCCAAGCTGGCGTAGTTGACCTCGTCATCTGCTCCTGGGGGTGGAGCGATGGCTGCCAAACTATCAAGACTGGTCTCTGGGCCTGCTTCAATGGCCCCACGCTGAGCCTCGGCGCGCCTGGCGCTTGCACCCGCTTGCCGTCCTTCTTTTGCGTACATCATGCGGACATTCTGGTCGAGACTGTCCAGCTGTTTCGGCCTTCCCCAAGTGACCTTCAGCGGACAACCTTTGATAACCGTCTTGCCTTTTAGTGTTTCTGCCGCAGCTTCGGCATCCTTCCTCTGCATGTAATTGATGTATGCACAGTGTGATCGGTGGGAGCAAACAACGGACCGAAGCTTCCCGTATTGCGCAAAGTGGGTGCGAATATCGTGTTCGGGTAAGTCTGACTCCACGCCAGTAACGAAGAGTGACGCAATATTTGGATCCTTTGGGGGAAGCCAGTCATTAGGGCTGGGTGCCGCTGATGCTCCACCACCTCGTCCCAGTCGCATACCAGCTCGACCGGCACCTCTTGAGTCTTTGGTCCTTATGGGACCTGGGATATGGCCGTCTGCAGATTGAGAATCTCCTTGAGGCGCAGGTAGTGCTTTCTGAGTTTCTCCGCCCTCGGCCTCTAGACGTCGTTGTTTCTTGTAATATGGCTCGCTTTGCGCCAGCCGCTTTAAAAGTTCCCGAGCCTTTTCGTCCGTCTTATCATATGCCTCCAGTGCTCCGCGACCCTCTTCCAATTCTTTCTCATGTTCCTGAGCATAATATTGTCGGTTGATGTCGCTCTGTGGGCCTGGCGCCACCATCTTCAAAGCAGCATCACGGACCACGATGGGCAGACCAAATGACAGATCTAGCATACAACATTGACAACAGTTCTTTAGGCGCGCACATGTCAAGCATATGTTAGTGCGCTTCTGTCGGGATGTGCGATCAGCTTTCCAGCGGAATATTGTGAATGGCCGGGTGCAAATCTTGCATTCCTACATAAAGTTAGACCGAGTAGAGATGGTTTCAAGGGAAGTTGGGTACATACGGCTCCGTAGTCTTCTTTGAGCATTTGCACATACGGATTATCTGGAAGACATCGCTCGCAGACGGACGGGAAATCTGTGGTCTCCCAGCCCGAGCGGTTGAGGTCTTGCTTGATTTGCGGAGGCATATCCGAGCTTCAGTGCCGTCTCGCGTAGAATCAGGAAGGCTATAAGTATGCGAAGGCGGACTGAGTCGTTTCAGCAGGGGGCGATGGCGAATGGTGTTGGCGGGATGCAGCTGTGAGGGCATGGTTTGGCGTGAAGATGGGGTGTCAAATGACGAAGCGGAGAACGCCAAGAAATCGGCAGCGGATTAATCTCGCTGCCGGCGGCGAAAGTTGAAATAGCCAATGAAACGCGCTCGAGTACGGAGGGAGCGATAGGGGGGAGCAACGCCAGCATATTTCGTGCACCGCTCTTTTTTTCGTTATAAGACGGCTACGGTCTGCTCTAGCTTTTCTGTCACTCCCTAACATCTCTTCTACCTAGGCCTTCTTTTCACCCTCTCATCTTCTGCCTCTACGTAATACTTTACACCAACATGTCTCCCATTGCGCTTGAGAAAGAGGATCACGTCCGTGATGCCGCCTTCAACAAGGCCATGCATGGTACCTCGGCCAAGGCACAAGGCGGTATGGCCGCCCTGTTCAAAAAAGACACGGCTGCCCAGTCTGCGGCTGTAGACGAATACTTCAAGCACTGGGATAACAAAGCCGCTGTTGATGAGACGGAGGAGACACGCAAGGTACGATGATTGCGCGGTGTGCTAAGTTATTAGGAGTTAACATTGATCAGGCACGCCGTGACGAGTATGCTACTCTGACAAGGCACTACTACAACCTCGCCACCGACCTGTACGAGTATGGCTGGGGTCAAAGTTTTCACTTCTGCCGCTTTGCGTATGGCGAGTCGTTCTACCGCGCCATTGCTCGCCATGAGCACTACCTTGCGCACAAAATGAACCTCAATGACAACATGCGTGTTCTCGATGTGGGCTGCGGTGTTGGAGGACCCGCTAGGGAGATCGTCAAGTTCAGCGGTGCCAATGTTATTGGACTGAACAACAATGATTATCAGATTGAGCGCGCAACACGCTATGCTGAGAAAGAGGGCCTATCACACAAGCTCAAATTCACCAAGGGCGATTTCATGGTATGTCTAATCGCTCACATGCACTTCATGCATTAATACTTGTAACAGCAAATGTCTTTCCCTGACAATTCATTCGACGCTGTCTATGCCATCGAGGCCACTGTTCATGCGCCATCTCTTGAGGGAATCTACAGCGAGATCTTCCGCGTGCTCAAGCCCGGTGGTGTCTTTGGTGTCTACGAATGGCTCATGACTGACAAGTACGACAATGATAACCCTCAGCACCGTGAAATCCGTCTGGGCATCGAAATTGGTGATGGTATCTCCAATATGGAGAAGGTTGATGTGGCTCTCAAGGCTATGAAGGCTGCCGGCTTTGTGATGGAGCATCACGAAGATTTGGCCGAGCGTGATGATCCGTCTCCCTGGTACTGGCCGCTTTCCGGCCAACTGAAGTATATTCAGACTATTGGAGACATCCCCACTATCCTGCGCATGACCAAGATTGGCCGTGGCTTCGTCCATCGCTTTGTGGGTACGCTGGAGACAATCGGTCTCGCTCCCAGAGGGACTCAAAAGACGGCTGATAGTCTTGCGCTTGCCGCCGATTGCCTCGTAGCAGGCGGTGAACAGAAGCTCTTCACACCCATGTACCTGATGGTTGGCCGCAAACCGGCCAATGCATAGGGGGATCATGGGGTTGGCATCGTTCTATTCTCCCAAGTCGTTCCAGCTGCAGGTTCACGGATTGGCGCATTTTGAGAAAACTGGCTTGGTCACTTGCATATCAAATATCCGTGTAATAGTGGGCTGAAGAGGCTCGATTCTACTAATGTTAACGCAGTGATGGAGGAATATACATGCATGTACATAGAACTAATACCTGTTGCTCCTGAACACAGCAACGTCCGCTTTTTTAATATACACTCTGTGCGCTTGTCTGCTCCGTGCCCCGCTCCTCGGAATCCAATTACCTCTAACATCAGGTCTCTATCTCATGTTGGGTACTGACCAGTGCTGAAGATGGTAAAGCGGAAGACAGCTTTAGGTGCACAGACCGCCCGAGCTCAACAGAACCCGACGCCGACCGGCGAAAGAAAGATTTCCACAACGGCCAACAACAACAGCCAACCCTCAACATCTTTCAACCCGGCCATCTCTCTCGTCGGCGGCCCTCCCTCCCCTCATCCTCCAACCCCCACATCCGCCGATCCAATGGCTGCCTCGAAACTTTTCCGACCGGCCTCACGGCTGCTATCAGCCTCCCGCCCTGCAGCTCCAGCTTTCCGACCGGCTTTCCGCGTTGCCCCTGTCACGCCCTCAATTGTCGGAAGGAGATACGCGTCCGATGGCGCGACAAAGGAGATGACAGTTCGAGAAGCACTGAACGAGGCCATGGCCGAGGAGATGGAGGCAAATGATAAGGTCTTCGTGCTTGGCGAAGAGGTTGCACAGTACAACGGAGCGTACGTCGTCTTCCACGTTCCCAATTGAGTTTCGGGAAATTTCCCAAGCATATACGAGGCCTCCATGAGCTTCAACCCGTGCTGTTTGATTATAACCGGAGCTTTGGTGAATTATCGGCGACTATTATGCTGACATCGGACGCAGGTACAAGGTCACCAAGGGCTTGCTCGACCGCTTTGGAGACAGGAGGGTCATTGACAGCCCCATTACCGAGTCTGGCTTCGCTGGTCTCTGTGTCGGTGCTGCTTTGGCCGGCCTCCACCCCATTGTAAGTAATACCCAGAGACTTTTCGAGGGCCAGTTGCTAATCATGGTACTAGTGCGAGTTCATGACCTTCAACTTTGCCATGCAGGCTATTGATCAAATTATCAACTCTGGCGCAAAGACGCACTACATGTCCGGTGGCATTCAGCCTTGCAACATCACCTTCCGTGGGCCGAACGGCTTCGCCGCTGGTGTTGCCGCGCAGCACTCACAAGATTACTCCGCGTGGTACGGAAGTATTCCGGGCCTGAAGGTAGTCGCGCCTTATAGCGCTGAGGACGCTAAGGGTCTGTTGAAGGCTGCCATCCGTGACCCTAACCCCGTCGTTGTTTTGGAGAATGAGTAGGAATCCCGATTGTATCTTTTTATCTATTAGCTAATTGGATCATAGGCTTCTCTATGGCTTGTCCTTCCCTATGAGCGAAGCTGCTCAGAAGGACGACTTCGTTATTCCTGTATGGCCCTACAACTCAACTCCGGTCCTCAACTTCAAGCTAACAGTTTCCAGTTTGGTAAAGCGAAAATTGAACGCCCGGGTAAGGATTTAACTATCGTTACTCTCTCCCGCTGCGTTGGCCAGTCGCTAGTCGCCGCTGAGCAGCTCAAGAAGCGCTATGGCGTCGAGGCGGAAGTCATTAACCTGCGCTCCGTGAAGCCCCTCGATATTGAAGCCATCGTCAAATCTGTTAAGAAGACCGGTCACATGCTCGCTGTCGAGTCAGGATTCCCGTCTTTTGGCGTTGCTTCCGAGATTATGGCGCTTACCTGCGAATATGCATTCGACTACCTGGAAGCACCCCCTGCTAGGGTAACTGGTGCCGAGGTCCCTACCCCCTACGCACAGAAACTCGAGGAGATGAGCTTTCCCACGGAGGAGCTAATAGTGCAATACGCTGCGAAGCTACTGCGAGTGTAAAATGCATGCGCCGAGCTCATGAAATAGGTTGACAAGTGGATTGGAAGTTAAGTGTTTGGGCATGTGTGAAAGGGTGGGTCTTTGTGCCAGGCCCTGTATTTCAGATCTTTATTTTTCGGACAGGCTGTTAAATATGTATCAAAAGATGAAGGGAAGGGCGCTTGCTAATCTTTCTTCATTGTTTTGGTGACAGCAAGGTGCATAGCTGGCCCCTGTATAGTACAGTAATCTTTCGAGATGGGAAATCATTATCAGTTTCAGGTCCACTCTTCTTGGGTTAGAGATTTACGCTCTGGCTTTGTTCGTTGCTAGGTGTGGGCTGAGAATGAGGGGCTTTAGCTCTGTCTATTATCGGGCTTTGGCAATAATTGACAAACACCCACTCCATTTGGGAGCGATTGCGAGCTGGAGAGGTTTGCTGAGGCATCTGTTACGCTACCATGATCAGACAATGCTTGTATACGCTAACCTCGTCCAGAACACAATTCCCGCAACACACATTCACATCCTGAGCAAACGCCACTATTCGTGCCTTCTGTCATGCAGTAAGCTAGCTAGGGGTGCCATCCCTTCGCTTACCTGTGGCTTTACACACGCTGGCTTGCCATAGGCCTCTCCAGTCTTAGAATCTGGACTTAATAGTGAAAAGTGGCCTGATTTTCGAAGCTCACTAACACACTTAGGACCACAGAGGTAAAAACGAATTCCATCTCACCGCCATACCCAAACTGTTCCTCCTCCCTTTGCTCACCAAGCCCCTGCATGGGAATCAGGCTATGTTTCTTCGTGCTCTTTTCTAGGTATCCACAAATTCCACCGCGCCATTGTCTTTTGGGTTAAGGAATCCGGGCCAGAGCGCGCCACACATTTTTAGGAGTGTAGCACAAGACACGTGGGGAATGCGATGTTGTATAGGCGCTTGAGGCTATGGCTGACACCACATGGGACGGAAGGGAGAGGGTGGTTAAGTGTTGAGTACCGAGAACCGCCGATGGGCGTTGGTGGGATGTTGCGTTCATTTTGGGGTTTGGGAATCAACTTAGTGTGTGGGTTCGTATGTTTTTTTGGGAATGTACAGAGACAAAAGCAGCTATAGGTTGATGAGAGAATCACTCAGCTTTGCTGTGATCCTTATCCTGACTTTGGGAGCAAAGTAGATATCTCGAGTCCAGTAAAATGTGTCCAGTGACATTATTCTCAAGAGTCTCAAGCATCCTCCATCACTATGCTTCTAAGACTCACTAGTACGCAATCCATGTAGACACGCACGGGCCTTAGATGCTTCTTCAACAAAATATTAGATAGTATGTCGGTCAGAAGCCTCTTTTTTTGTCAAATATTCAATACTTTGCATCTAGAAGATAAAGATTTTCGCTGCTAGGCGAGTACCGATCTGCCGCAAAAAGTACAGTGGACAATCAAGGTTTGTTCCCCTAGGCTTCCAGATTCATATGAAATACGAAGAGGCGGTGCAGCCTCGCTTGCAATTTCAAGATCAACTAGGAAAGCGACCAGGGAAAATGGTGGGAGCTGGAGCCGTCTTTCGTTACCGATGCTACAGGTTCCTTGCCTCATGCCGGCGAATGCCGATGGATGGGGGCCGCCAGACCCTGCAACGCCTACTTTTTAGGGCGCACTTCGTCCCGTCTCCACACGTGCTATGCGAACCTCATCCCTAAATGCAGTTAAAGATGGGAAAGAATAGACGGCATATGGACGCTACGCCTGAGCAAGATACGTCAGAACTGGAGAGGTGGCTGCACCATCCTTCAATAATCTTATCGTACTTCCACTAGGTCGCCCTCATCCAACTCTAGCTTCCGCTAATGCAGCCCTAACCGCTTCTCACGTTCTGTTCAGTTCTCAAAGAACAAACATATACGGTTTCCAGAACTTACCACTGAAACCATCGCGCACATCGATCTAGGCTACGGTGCACGAGTCACTTGTGTGTCTATGCATAGGGCGTAAACACTAGTGAACCCTCGTTTTCTTTGCCGTTCTGGTTTGTTGCAACTCTGAACGCCCGGATATTGCCCCAATCTTGATACCATGCCGAAGCCACTAGGACCAAGAGTCTTTGGCGGGCAGGCCGTCATTCTACAGAGGTTTTTCGATCACTAGTTCACCGGAATATGCATGTCTCCCATGACTGATGCTGCACGAAGAGCCGCTATCTGTTGTAGACCTGCATATGATGAACGTCCCATTGGCTGTTAGTCCGGTAAAAACCCCGACACCCACTAACCAAGATGATGGGCACACATACCTAGCAACAAAAGCAAATCCACTTTTCCTGCAAAAGTGGTCTGATTGATCTACAACCTTATTTTCAGGCTTACCCTTAAAAATCCTGCGTTCTTAACAGAGCTGCTACGCCATAGGTAGCCCTACCCAGTTTTAGTGCCAACAACATAGTTATCCCATGGGTTAACAAACACACCACGCCGTTCGCTAAAGCCAGATTACACAAAGCGGCACGGCTCAAGCTTCCGACCATGCACATTGTCATGTGCTCCCTGGCTACACCGATTACACGGAAATCTTCCTAAGCATTCGATCTCGAGATATTGTCACCTTCACTCCAAATCTAGATATATGCAATCTTGTTTCCTATCTCAGTTTTTGCGCTAATTTTTCTTTTTCCTTCCCTCAAATAACAGGCTAGCCTATTAGTCATTGTAAATACGCATTGGGCATGATCTAACCTATATTCCAACCCGAATAAGTAACGCCATCAATTCGGCTCCGAAATATGTCTCGAGATTTGATCAAAATACACGGTTAGCAGGAAAGGAAACTAAAAGTCCAATTCGATCGGTTTAGTGCTCAGTCCCTGCCTTTCCGCGTTTGCGTATCCAGCTGAAAAAGCAAAGGCATTTCCGGCAATCGCAGAAGACCATATGACCTTTTCAGGCACGAGTCAAAAGGCGTAAGCGCCTAGGAAGACAAACTTGAACGTGCTTCGTATAACAGGAACTCTATTCGCCATGCATGGTCGTCAAGAGGTCCGCAAAATTTTCTTCGATATTCATCAAACTTGACCAAAATTCATTCTGTTTTTTTATAGAAAGCTCGTTCTCTGATCCAATCAGTGCTCTCTATTTCAATTTGATGTAAATTGCACGTGGTTGTGTAGGCCTTCAGGTGAATTCGGCCTGTGCCACTGACTTACCGCACTGATTTTGTAGGCTCACAAGGGTGGAGATACGTCGAAGGCTAATAAAGCATCTCAATCTTCAGAACAGATCACGGCAATCATATACTTATGCCATGGATGGCGAAAAATCGTTCTTCGACCTTCCGTTAGAGCTCCGAGAGCTTATCTACAAAGAGGTATTGTCAGACCACTCACAGGGACAAGAGCTCTTATATACCTGCCGAAATATCCTATCAGAAGCTCACAAGTTCCTTTTTCAACGACGTATCACCTTCCGAGGACAGTCCTCCTTGTATAGATGGCTCGAACGTGTGCCACAGGACCTCCTCCAATACGTCCACGAAGTCCTCTTCGAGCTGCAAGACGTTGACCTTACCTCCGTTCTGTCATCAAATACTACAGCTGAACAACCTCGAAGAACTAGAGGCTTTAAAATATGGGGACTGTACCAGAGCGAGCTTGTCGCCCTCAATCAAGCTTTTGCAAGGCTCCCAGGCGTCAGGGTCATAACAATCCGAGCCATTTCCGGCCGGCAGACACATTTGTACGGCCAGTTTTTGACTGGACTACTTGAAAGGATTAAAGTTTATTACCCAGGCTTGAAAAGCTTTAGTCTAGAAGGTAGCATGCACAATCAGAGCCTTGAATTCCTCTGCTCTTTCCGGAACCTTACCTCGCTCACCTTCGACGGATACTCTACCTCGGGACTTGTACAGACGATCGAATTCCTTTCTTCTCTCCGGCTAAAGAAGGTATCTATCATCTCTCTGAATCATCACTCCCAAAACCCACCTAGTCATACTACTCATTCTATTTCATTCAATTCCAACATCTTACGAGCCGTCAACCAGACCGCATCCTTGCCCGCTACCGAACATACCAATGATTCTCTAGATCTTCCTTTTCTCGCGCCGGAGATCTTAGGTCAGCTGTATAATCACAGTACGCTATCAAGCCTCTCATTATGCCTGTCGAACACACCCAGCGAAGGTAATCTCGAAACATTGAAAAACTTCCTTACCCTAAACATCAATATGAAGGAGTTGGAACTTAGTTGGCCGGATTTAGACCCAGGTATCATCCAAGAGTACGTGTCGGTGTCCAACTCCCTGAAAGATCTGTGGGTGAAGGCGTCAAATATGTCGGCAGCTATCAACATTCTCAATGTTGTCTTAGCGAGTAAGGAGAGAGAAATGTTACGGGATTTGAGAAGAGTGGTGCTTATGAGAGATATGGAATGGGGTAATGGAACGGGGGATGAGAACATGGTGGTACCAGAATACGTGGGTTCTTCTTTCTGTTAATTTAGGGCTGGTATAGCTGACAATCCTCTTTAGAACAAGTACCATCTCGATTCATATGCTAAGGAAAAGTTCGAGAAAGTGAAGGCGTCCCTTTACGACTCTGAGGTCTGGGTCGCGTGGTATACAGAGCGGTTGTGATATGAAGTTGGTTATCATCCTCTGTGGAAGCGAGATCATAAGAAGAGCGATAGATCTGATTGTCTAGGATACTGATTTATCTGAGCTATATAGGACGCACCGGAGGTACATTCCTCCGGTGGATAGGAGCGTGTTTTCAGGAATCCTAGGCGCTTAGTTGAGCGCTCAGCTATAAGTGCCACAGGTGCGACATCTTCTAATTTCGGTGACAGCCTACTAAATGTGATGGTTTCATACATTTTGTGTTTAGTAGTCAGATGGTCATGTTCGTTGATTGTGTATCTGCTGATTGGATGCTTGTGGTGTTTTTCAAGTCAACGCAGTGGGTACCTCAAAATCAACAAGTACGAACCAAGCAAAGCACCCTTTTCAGACCAACAGAAAGGCGTAAGAATAATTACTAGCACTTCGTTCGCAAACCAACAAACGATGAAGCAACGGGCCACGTGGCCTAAAGGAATGTGATCACAGATAACTATATGTATCATTGAAAATCGCCACTTAGATTGAATGGTGAGAAATTCCCGATCTCACCGATAGCAGACCATGTCAGCCTATAGAAAAGGAAGACCTCTTGCTTTAGCCGCAGAAGTCGACCTAGCCTAACGTGCAGCTATAGTAAAGTTCAAAAGCAGAAGAGCCAGTGGCAGGACAGGATAACGCCAGAGTTCTATCGCCAAACGCAAGCCAGCGTTTCCATCTGAAATCGTGATGCTTGCCTTGTATCGAAGCCGGATCAAGCTGCTATCAAATACAGACTATGCCGGTCAGTATTAGAATAAGCCCAACGAGTTCAAAGAGTTTCCCGTTTCAATTTGTAGGTTATAAGATAAAACATTGTCAACAAGCATATTCGTAAATTCCTCGTACTCAACTTTGGTTACTGTTGGTACGGCAATAGGTGCACCGGGTGAATCAGTCTGCAGCTGCAAGTAAGTTCGAGAGTAGATGATTAATTCTATAGAGAGAGAGAACTATGGAGGAGTTTATATACACGAAGACGCGTTATCCCTTTGCAACGCACGGAGCGCTATAGGCCATGGCGCGTGGGCGCGATGAGTCATAGCGAAGAAAGGGAGGGAAAAAAGGGGGAGAAGGGAGAGGAAGAATGAGATCACGAGACATGGTGTTAACGTCATAGGAATATGATGATTCCAACACCATAGGAATCTGATGGTTCCAACAGGTTACACCTACGAGTATTTTTTTGTCTTTCCCGCGTTACTTTTATTAGCATTATGAACCCCAATCATTTTCTTATCATTTACATATCGTAATATTTCAATATGTATATGATATAAAGAGACTTACATTACTTGCTTTTTCGACTTAAAAAGGCAAACTTAATATGGATCTATAGGCTTAATACAAACACTGCGACAATAATAGCCATAGTATAAATAACAATGGCCCATGAAGATTGTAGGTCTACTGATTTGAGGGGAACTAGAGTCTAAAGAGGAGGGGAGGCGTGTTGGGGGTCATAAGGAATTCGGAGAAGGAGACGAAGAGAACAGATGGGAGCCAGCACTAAGCCGGAGTTTCCCGAGAGGTCGGTGGAACCGAGTACCAATGGGCAGCAGGAACGCTTCATAAGGCTTAGCTCGGGGTGTTCAAACATCAACCTCCAAGCTCAGCCTTTGAGCCAACTTTAATTCAAAAGAACGTATACTACAGCTACCTCTAGAGTGTGTGATAAGGTTATGACTATTACGAATTATTCATCATATCCGCTAGTGGTAACACCTCGGAGCACTATCTCAAACAAGATACACCCTAACGATAATTGCTAAACGAAATACAAAACAGAAAGAAATACTAACAGGCAAGAGCTGCCTCAGGCTTAACTTGATTAAATAACGGAGTTTTTTCTATCTAACAAATTCTCATTACGGACAAATATGGGCGGTATTGGAAGGTTGGCCCTGCTTGCGGGGCAGCCTCATCTCAGCCTCGTATAGACGTCTTATGGTCGATGCAGTCCAGTGTGTCTCGGCTGACCGGAAGGCAGCCTCACTATGTATGCTGATTTATGCCACAATGCTGCAGAAGATATGTAACCATGGAAATGTATGCCAAAATATCTCATTAGCTTGGAGCTTCTGCAGCGTCTTCAAAGGTTAGTCTGATTACTAGTACGGTCTTCCCGCCAGACCTTAGCCTTGTATGTTACAGTGATGTATTATAAATTTCGGTATCATGCTGAAAGGAAACACTAGTCAGGATAGTACTGGAAGGAATTTGGGGACATGTCTTTCACAGCCTCGTTAAGGAGTAGTCAAACACCGCGGCCGATTTGAATCTCATGTAGCATACCGTATCCCCATCTTCTCATCGATACGTTTGTTGGTTTACAACCGCCTCACTCTGGACTTATGCAACTATCGGTTTTAGGCGTAAGGGCGTAAAGGCATGGGTAGATAGGGGACACGTCTGCTTAGCCTATATAAGATATAAGGGCCTAACACGAAATTCCCCCTTCTCCCTCACCATAGAGTATGTGGTAACGATGCGTCAGCCTTGGTTTCTCGTTTTGCTTGGGTACTTTCGCTTCGGTTTCTGTTCCCCAACAAAATCTTTAGCCGGATCAAGTATCAGATCGGTAGCGATGGTCGAGATGACAAGCAGGGTTATCTTCACAGTTTTCGCAAAGAGCAGCCAGATTCCCTGCGACACTGTCACAGAACCTCCATCTTCATCGACAGCATGCATGTGTCCCTCGGGATATTTTCAGCTCCCCGACGGAGAGTGCCGTTCAGCTGGGGAAGGATATTATACTGGCCCGTCTTATGTTAGCGGATTAACAACAATGGGCAGAACTGTCTCGCCGTCAGCTTCTGGCCAATCAATTTCCTCTGCCAGTTTTCTGCCATCAGAGTCTATCACCACTACTCCTACAGGCGCATCGCAGGCTACATCATCTAGGATCAGCGACCAGAGGAACAGCTTTACCATATCAGACAAGATCGCGCTTGGGGTAGGCATAGGAATAGGTCTACCTAGCACACTCGCTACGATGTGGGTCTGTCTTCGTGGGAGGAGGCACTAGCAGGCTTCGTCTCTTCTTAAGTGTCGAATAAGGATGAAACTGAGTAACGTGGCGATGATAGGCTTAGCGTTTCAGCTTAGAGGCCGGTGAGGCGCAGCGGAAGAGCTCGAAACCCTCTGTCTTACTAAAATGAAGACTAAGGAAAACATTTCAGACTCTGAAGTCTACTTGCCCGGATGAACACTGTGCTGATTGCGGGGCGACTCAAGTCACTTATCATTGCTGAACAAAAACTCTTATTTCTGGATAAGTTTAAGTTTAAAGATGAAAATTCTTTTCAAGATGTTTTAATAATTGTTTCCAGGGTCTATATAAAAGAGCGAGACCCCTCTTGCATTCTACTATAGTTTTACTCGACACCCAGAATCTTAGCTCCTTGTCGAATAGTCTGAAGCTGTATTGCCTTCGCTTTTTCTTAATCTACTTTCTCGAAAATCACTTTGGCTATGCTATTTAAACTTGTTATGGCTGAATGATGACTGTTGTCTTTCGGCAGAGTTTGAGCTTGTACAATTTGTCGAAGGATTGGCTTGGCAATCTCATGTTTTTATTTAGTGAGGGTAATTGCTCCCTAACGTTTGTGAGGAAACTAGAGTGTTTGGGCACAGCGGCTCTAAGACTCCCTTGCACCTCTCTATAACCTGAATTCGACAAGATTTTTCCTCTTCCTAGGATTTTAGCATTTTATAAGTTGAAATTAAGTTGGTCGCTGTAGTAAATGTTAAATCATGCTTCAAGTCAGACCTCTTTGTACGTAAATCGAGCTCTTTGAACCTAATTTGCTGTGCTTCTTTCACATGGCGAAGCTTGGAGAGAAAGGCTACAAGATTAATTGAGTTGTCAATGTGAGTTCATGATCCTATCTTAGAGACCTTCCATATGATTCTACTGTACTACTTGCAGTTATAAGTGTTCCGCTTACGAGAGCAGACTTTGGCTGTAATACACCGCAGGTAGGCGGGTTATTACCACCATCATCATGTAATTTTCCACTCACATATTTGTTTTCGAAACTTCTGGAGCCTTTCAATTTTGAAAAATTACCCAGGTCATTTATGATAGCGGCTAAAACTCTTGATAGAAAGCGTACGACCATTCTCGGGGCTATGATCTTTTTAGAATGAATACAGAACACATATGCTAGTTCTTCCGCTTCTCTAAGTTTACCCAGGTTCCTAATAGGTAATTGAGAGATCCACTTAAGATTTCACGTTAATGGTGCTATCTCCAAACATCTCACTAATCAACCTTAGCCGTGTACTCCATCAGATCAACTTTATCCTTTGGTGTTCCTGAGTTCTGTACATCCTCCCATAATTTACTATATTTCATAGCTTGCGCTCCTTGTCCAAGTGCACCCATCAAAAACTAAAAGCAGGTGAGACAATAGCTGTAGGCATTCGTTTTCTTAGCTTCTTGCATTTGGAAAATCCGGGGTGATAGTCTGGTGCGATCTAAATCTCGGAACACGGTAGTTGCACCAGTGTCTCTGGTCGTGGCTCATAGATGGATAGCCGAAACCGGACGCTTTGATAATTAGTCTGCTGTCACCTAAGCTAGGGATAGACGTACGTTGAATGATTAATATATTCCATGAATAGCATCTAGTCAGATTAGTATTCAACGATAACTTACATGGGAAACTAACAAGGGAGTGTCATTCATGTGCAGCAGCTCCAGTGTGTATGTTACTGTATACAGACATCCAACATGTTTTTAGAATCCACCAATGCAGTTCTATTAGAGAGTACAAACTGTTCGAGATCCCCAAATGACGGCCTCTCGGAAATGAGAACCTGATGAACCCTCCCCGCTTATTAATTTCCAGACAGCAGCCTTCAAGCCGAATGACGTTTGGACAATCCTATAGGAGGGCTACTGAGGAGAAGCAATTCATTCACCCACTTGCACATATTAGTACTAATGGATATTCCCAACGTGCGAATTCGCTTAAAGGCGTAGCTCCTTTGTAAATGTAAGGTAGCTTGGTTTACTCTGACGGTGCTGCCCATGCTGAGTGACTTCTGTGCAGATTTTCATTTATGAGGAATCAAAGGGATACCACCGCCTTGTTTCATGGCAATGAAAATCATTATCCTGTCGAAATGACTAAGCATGGCCAATTGATCGTCCGCGGAAGGTTGTATGAGCTGGGAGATATGAGAATGGATTAATATTCATCTAGTACCATGTTAATCTAATCAATGGAGCCTCCGAGGGTACCTGTAGAGACCGGGTTAAGGAGAAGGGGTGCAAACATGCGACCAAAAATGAGGGTAAACTCCGTACATAGCCTTGCCGTCAATACTGCTTGGGAAAGTCAGGCAGTCACATGCGCTATATTTGAATAAGAGTTTTTACAGTTCTCTTTCTTAATGAATTCTGTAGATCGGAATCAAAAGCATTCATTGAGATAATGTTGAGTATTTCATCGGAAGTTAAGCGGCAATGAAGGATCAGTCACGTGATAATGAAACGAACAGCCAATCAGAACCTGATTGATTTCATTTTGCAACTTTCACCTTTACTACCTCCTTTATTTCTATATCGAAGAATCAAGGTGGCTGGGGAATCACTCACTACCAGCCACCTCATTATTGTCTTCCCATTGTTGAGCCTGCTTGTCTAAAGGCGCTTTATCGATGAGCAATGGCGGAAGCGACCAATTCGCTTCCGCGCTCCAAGAACTTACCACCACGCTGCGTCCAAGCTCACATCCTCGAGATTTTCCGCCTTACCGGAGCTACTGGGCACGCATCTGCGACTTGAACATATTGGAGTTATCTTGGAACGCGATTACCCTATACCGAGCTCGCGCTCGCTGCCAGATCCTCTCGCACAGCGACCGGATCAAGCCTCCACTACTCGACCGTCGCGACAGCAGCTGACTCTCTGTCACATTACATCCTCGCGCAACTTTCTCCGGGGCATAGAACACGATTGGGTTTGCAGGTGGCTGCGGCTTTGACCTTTTACACTCGTCATTGGCTCTGAGCCTCAACTCTTAGAGTTCCTAAGACTTGTCTTTTGGGGACAGCTATATTCGGAAGCTTGACGGTAGCCGGGACAAAGCTCTGGTGGCCTTTTTCTAGAAGAGACCAAGTCGGGAAGTCCTGAGCTGCCCACCATGGTCGGCAAGAAATCCGGTCGAGCCCAGCTTAGGGAGGAGGGTATGTCTGACAGCCGGCTATGCAAGCAAGCATTAACATGATTCTAGGGTTGGCGCGGACCGATAACAACATGGATCTGACGACATGGCCGGCCGTCAATATGATCAATCAGAAGAACTACTACACCGAGTTCCTTAAGCGCGATGAGCAATACCTCGCGATCCGATACCCACAAGAAGTGGCGCGCGACCGAATGGTTATGGAGGCACGGGACAAAGATCGCGCACTTGCGAAGGGTGCTTCAACAGCAGAAGCGATAGAAGAGGGCGCAGACGAGACTGGCGGATTCTCTTCCCAAGACGATCCGTCCAAACTCATTGTGCTCCACCTCGGCAGTCAAAACCTCCGAATTGGACTAGGGACCGATGCTCTCCCTAAATCCGTACCGATGGTTATAGCGCGAAAGTGGAAGGAGAGCGAGTCGGAAGAAGAAGGCGGTGAACCAAGCCCGAAGCGGCTGAAGGTCGAGGGCGCTCTCCCAGCAGATGCGCTTCCTGAGAAGTGGTTCGGAGAAGACTTTGCCGACCAATACATGGCGATGTCGTCAGAGCTTAGGACGAGGATGCGATCGAATAAGCGCAGGGTACTGCCTAATTCGAAAGATCTGGTCACAAATTTCAACAAGCGCACCCCTCCGGAGATCATCAATGAGCACAACGACATAGACAGGGTCGACTGGACCGAGCTTCCTGCGGATCGAAGCAAAGCACCGGACTTCTTCACTGGGGGAGAGGCACTCCGTCTTCCAGACAACTCTAATCCTCGCTATAAGCTGTTCTGGCCTATACGGAATGGTACCTTTAACGAGGTCGATTACACCAACCGGAACCAGATATACCACGACCTTTCAAAAATCGTCGAGTCGGCCTTCACCTCACAGCTTGGCATCAGACTGAAGGATCTCATCAACTACAGATGTGTATTCATCATTCCGGATTTGTACGAGCGCGTCTATGTAACAATGATGCTAGACATCTTAATGCGCGACCTTAGCTTGGGAAAGGTATGTTTACAACAGGAGAGTTTGTCCGCAACATTTGGTGCCGGATATGGTATTGCTTGTGTGGTCGACATTGGAGCTCAAAAGTCCTCCATTTGCTGTGTCGACGAAGGGCTTTGTCTGGAGGAATCCCGTATCAACCTGAAAATGGGAGGCTTTGATGTTACAGAGACGTTCATCAAGATGATGCTTTACGGCCACTTTCCTTATTCTGACATAAATCTCAAGCGGAGATATGACTTCTTGCTCGCTGAAGAGCTGAAGCAGAAGTTTTGCTCTATGGACGAAGATTCAGTCACGGTGCGAACCTGGGATTTTCATTTGCGAGCCTCGGGCCAAGATACGAGGAAGTACACCTTCAAGACATACGACGAGACCATGCTCTCTGTCATGGTGAGTAGTCCCTCTTTAGTTGACCGGTAATTTATTAATGAGCTGTAGGGCCTCTTCAAGCCTTCCATATTCGATCATTCGCAAAAGTTGGTGGGACGTAGGAAGGTGATTCCACGTTCAGTAGATCTTTACGACCAGTCGCCAAACGATCCGATTTCCCAGGCCCAAATTACAGTCATTGAGATGGCGGGTGGAAAGTCTACTACGGTAAACGGTACAACCGAGTCAAGTGGCACGCCAGCGGTCGCTGCAACACCGCAGCGCCCAGGCCAACTGAACTTGTTGAGTCGTCTCAATGAAAATGAGGGCACGCCTCGGTCTTCTGTAGCTGGATCTCCAGCACCAGAAGGCACTGGTACCCCGGCTCCAGACCGCGATACGCCCATGGGAGACGCCGATCAACCTCTCATTTTCCGTGATCCAGTGCTTGAGAAGACCAAAATCTCTGAAGAACGTGACAAGATCTTGCCCGTCATGCCTCTGGACCAAGCGATCCTTGAATCAGTCACACAGGGCGCTCGAGGCGATGATCGCAAGTTGCGCGACTTCCTCGGTGGCATCATGCTTATCGGGGGCGCTAGCAAGACGCCTGGACTACGGGACTTCCTCGAGACCAGGCTTCGAGAACTGAGGCCTTACTATGGAAAAGAGATTCTAGTCGGACCACCGCCGAGAGAGTTTGACCCGCAGGTGGTGATTTGGAAAGGTGGAAGCGTGTTTGGGAGGCTGAGCACATCTGGGAATGACAGCTGGATTCACAAGTACGAGTATGACATTCTTGGCAGCAGACTGCTGAACAACAAGTGCATGTTTGCGTGGTAGGAGGAAACACGGGAATTGAAGCGTGTTAGAAGCCCTGGATGAGCGTTGAAAGCCGGGAGCAGCACGTTATTTAGCATTGGATAGGTAAGGCAGCCAATTCAATATGAAGAACGATGAAACCCTCTCCTTTTCTTCTGCATGCTCTGCCGGTGGCGACGATGAAGCTCCTTGCCGTGTGTCAAATGAGTGCCCCTTTCCTGACGATCTACGTGCATGGGGCAGGTATCCAGCCGCGTCATTTCGGCCATGTCGCCACACAGCACTGCCACGGGCCGAGTGAGGAGCGAAGTGTCAACCGGTGGGCTCACGGTAACGTGAGACCCAACGCGCGGTCGCTGATTTCTGGTACGAGTAGCAAACGCGGGCGGGAACATGGGAGCCGGATCGTAAAAAATCTCCCCACGTAGATGGAGGGCTGGGCGGTGAGAGGCAGGAGGGCGCTGATTGGGCCCAAGGGGGCCTTGCATGTTTAGTGGACTGGATGGTTGGGCGCCAAGGCTCGGAAGCGGATGTCCCTGACAGGCGAAAGTGGTGTGTTTGGCTGGTCCCCTCGGATCCTCAGCGGTGGTTATGTCTTCAATTTAAACCTTCCCTCCTCAACCCACCCTCCTACTTCTCATCTACGTCCGGACGCGTCTAGTAACTCGTCCTCACCGGCCCTCGCCTTCTTACTGCCCCGGTGGTGCACTGTTGTACTGTTTTTGGGGCTGCATACGGACTTATAATGTACGTCGGGATTTTTGGCTCGACTCCTTATCGCTCTCGCGGGTTGCTAACGCACATAGGAACTCGACTTCTGTTTTGTCGCCATTGGCGCAGGACACGTACTGGGGCTCCTTTGACGAGATTTCCAAGTACAATGTCTCGCTCAACTACGCCGAACGCCTATGGCTGGCGTGGTACACCTACATGCAAAACGATGTTCTTGCCACTGGCATCATGTCCTTTGTCATGCACGAGGCCGTCTATTTCGGCCGGTCGCTTCCCTGGATTATCATTGATATGATCCCTTGGTTTAGGCGATACAAGATTCAGCAAGTGTGTTTTTCTCGGCATCTTATGCGCAACCTCTGCTGACGCCATTCCAGAACAAAATCCCTACGGCATGGGAACAGTGGCAATGTGCCCTTCTAGTCCTCCTCTCTCACTTCACAGTCGAGCTCCCTCAGATCTGGTTCTTCCACCCCATGTGCCAGTTTTTTGGCCTCAGCACCTCGGTGCCTTTCCCTAGCATCTACAAGATGGCTTTCCAGATTGCGATCTTCTTCGTGCTCGAGGATACTTGGCACTATTGGACTCATCGCGCGATGCACTTCGGCTTCCTCTACAAGAACATCCACAAGATCCATCACCAATATTCTGCTCCTTTTGGCCTCGCTGCCGAATACGCTTCTCCCATTGAAGTTATGGTTTTGGGTCTCGGCACAGTCGGATCCCCCATCCTTTGGTGTGCTATTACTGGTGATTTGCATATTCTGACCATGTACCTCTGGATTGTGCTGCGCCTGTTCCAAGCCATCGATGCGCACAGCGGTTACGAGTTCCCCTGGAGTCTGCACCACTTCCTTCCCTTCTGGGCTGGTGCCGAGCACCACGATGTCCACCACGAGCGCTTCATCGGCAACTACTCCAGCAGCTTTAGGTGGTGGGACTACTTCCTAGACACCGAGGCTGGTCCTGAGGCCTCAAAGAGGAGGAGGGAGAAGAAGTTGGCTGCAATGAAGAAGGCCAACTAAGAATTTACGATACACGGCGGTATATAGTGTGCGTGCTACGATAACCATAGCGATGTTTGCTTCTCAGACAGCCTCATCATTTCCCGGAGGCCAATCTTTTGCTGTATGTGTTTAGAGTTGCATTAGAAGGATTGACTCCAGGTTGGGCTGCTAGCAGCTCACAAAATCGTGGGCTCTCGATAATGGGCGGGAGATGTACATAGGGCGGAGAAACCCCTAAAATATCGGTTATACCTAATAAATGTCATACTCATTCCTAAGTTTGTCCGCGATATGTGACTGTATTGTATTACCAAGTTTCCCTACGCTTATTGCTTCCCGTTACTCAGACTCACCTATCGTCCTGGTAGTTAACTTTCGCTGGGCTTTAGTCATCATATCTTGGCAATCCGGCGCGTTGGGGTGCCCGCGACTTATTGTTCTTTCAATAGCCTAACCTTGCGCCTTCGTCGCAACCACCTTCCTACAGATCTTTCTTACGAACTGAAATCATGGCAAAGCCAGGATATCATCAAGATTATATTGCGCGCATACGGTACTCGAACGCGCTGCCGCCGCCGCCATGCCCTCCAAAGCTCCTCGACATTCCCAATACTGGCCTTTCAAGCGGACAATACACATCAGCGAGCTTCGCATCACGACTGGCGCGAGAGCAGCCGCTAAACATTGAGGCTGATGCGGAACTGGGAATGCCTATTGACCTTGTTGGTATCCCTGGAGTCTTTGACAACGATGAATCTGGTATGAAAGCTCCACTGCGTATTAACTACAGTTTCTGACAGCTCGTACAGCAATTCAAGCACTCTCACATCCTCCCCCACTCCACCCTGCCGATCGAGCTTTAATGCGCCCGCCCAATGCGCTGGGTAAAGCATCGAGCAATGCCTCCACCGCTTCTTTTCTACGCCGCACAGAATACATGACTCCGAGCATGACTGGCACGTCATCCAAATTCGAGTCGAGCAACTCGTCTAACACGATGCGCCTACGAAAGAAGCGCGCGCGTGCAAACATCTCGGAAGACGACCCAGTTCACATTACTCGCCACGTGCAGAAGGGCTTTGACCTTGCCTACCCAGAAGACGCCTACACCGGGCCCGATACAACTGAGAATCTGCGCTCTGCAGATATCTCGAGCGAAGAGAGGCGTGCTTGGAAAGTACCCAAGAATCCACACAACGAGAAATTGCAACTGGTCGGATCCTATCCATTGCTGCCAGACTGGGACGCAACCCCTGACACGGGAGCATACATGCTGTACAAGTTCACGGCAGCACCCATCAAAGACCCGGTCGACAACTCGTACGACCCGCGTCTGGACGTCGCACTACTGCGCCCTGCGGGTGAAACGCAGCAGGATCACGATAACTTTATCATGGAGACCGAGGCATGGAAGGCCGATCCTACGCTACCACAGCCCATCCCCCGCAACCACCTCGAATTCTTCCTCCCGCCCGACCGCTCTAAAATTGCAGGCATAAAGCGCGCCTTCACAACCAACGACCCTCTGGGCTCCGATGTCGTCTACGATGAAGAGGGCGAGGACGAAGAGGGCAATCCCCGCAAGTATTTCAAATTTGAGAACATTCGTACCTACGAGACACAGCAGCTGGTGCCCGTCCAAGACACCGTCTACGGTGACGTCGTCGCGATCGCGCTACACGATCCCGAGCACCACGAGGAAGAGCGTCTTCGAGACACGAAGCTTTTGCGAGCTGCATACTTCTACCCAGTCCAGAATAAGACGTACATCCGCCCGAAGAGACCGGGCAGAATCGAAATGTACGGCGAAGAGCAGCCTAAGGTGCACATCATCGAGGCGGCGGGCAAGACGCCGGATGTCGAGGCCGAGGCGAGGGATGCTATCAACAGGAGATATGACCCGCTGGACGTTTGATGAGCAGGGAGGTGTAAGAGCTTGAGCATGTGCATTTGGCCCTCCTATGTTCCTATCTCGTCATTTTTTCTCGTCCAGAAGGCATTTCCCTCCATATAGCGTGGCGTCGACGGTTGGGTTGGGCATATCTTTTCTTTTTTTTTCGTATCAATAGGCCACTTGGTAAGAGCCTTTGGGAAAGTTTAGCACGGTATGGCTATTTACCATTACTCTGAATTAGGACGTGGAAATGGATGGCTGCGATTGTTGTTCGGTTCGAAAAGTTAGATTTCTATGGGGTATCTCTCCCATCCATGCTGTCCACGAACATCGGCGTGCAAAACAGGAAAGAAGAATTGCACTTCCTCCCTCGTATCAAATCTAAGCCCCCTTCCTCTAAGTACTACGATGACTCCTCGCTCCTCTGCGGCGCCCACCCCTTCAACCACCCCCTCGCCTTCTCCAAATCGCCCCCTTCTGCCTCCATCGCCGCAACACACCACTCAAACCCATACCCGCCCTTCCCCTCGACCCCCTTCTCCGCACTCAGCATCTCCGCGACCCCCCTCCTCGTCTGACTCGCCTCGTCGGTGCAAAAATGCAAAGGCGTGGTCCACCCCCTTCCCTCCATCCCCTCGAGAAAGGGCTTCACGAGCGGGATCGCATCGCGCGTGGCGACAGGACGATCGTCCTGGCCCAGACGGCCGCGGCCCGTGCGGCAGAACGCGTTGCGACACCAGGGCTTGCCGCACCCGGAGAGGAGCTGGGACAGATATCTGCGCTCTATGCGACGGCGCAGGGCGCGGCCGTCGGGGTCGTGCAGCGAGACGTACAAGGGGCCGAAGCACGTGCTGCAGAGGCCGATGTCGTTGCCGGGGCCCTGGCCGCGACGTGTTCCGGCGCGGGTGTCGCCAGTGGGGGAAGCGCCGTCCTGGGTGCGGCCGCAGTAGATGTTGCGGCAGGGGCGGGGGGCTAGGCGTGTTTTGCGTTCGAGGTCGTGGTGCTTGAGGTGGGTTTGGAGGTCGCGGAAGCGGACGATGGCGGCGCAGAGATGGCATTCAGTGGTGCGGGAGCCGTCTGCTAGTTCGTGTGGGGTGAGGCCTGAGAGGAGGAGTTCGGGGTTAGGGGGCGCGGTGGGGTCGCCTTCTTGCGGGACCTGGAGATGGCAGAAACGGCAGAGGATGAGTTTGCCGGGGCAGTCTGTGACGCGGTGGGCGGAAAGGGTGGGAATGGAAGGGAAGCCCATGTCACAGGAGGGGCATTGCTGCGGGGTGTGGTAGAGGGCGTTGTGTTTTGAGTGGGAGAGCGGGGTGCTGCCGGTGAAGGTGTCGTGGGGACAGTGCCAATGGTTTTGGAAAGCTGGGGAGCGCTTTTGGAAGACCTGGCCGCAGCCATAGGGGCAGAGGATGTTGTTTCGCAAGCAAAAGTTCTCGTGGAGGAACAGCGAGGATTTGGGGACCCATTGGTGGCAGTTTTTACATTGGACTTCGTCGGGGTTGGTGGAGATGGCTGAGGAATCTATGTCATCTAACGGAGACGCAGTCTTATGGTCGTATATTGAGATTTTAAGGTTGAATGGTTTGGGTGTTGACGATCCTGATCCTAAAGGGAAGGCGCGTACTGATATCCATATAGCTTCTGCGTCTTCTAGCTCAATATTTGTTGGTTGTAGGCGAATCTGCTTGGGATATTTGCTAGACAAGTTGGCAAACACGTGTTCGTCCTCGCGGGGTCGGACTCGCTGTCGTGATGAGAATGGACTGACAAATAGATCCAGCTCCTCCTCGTCATCAACGCTACTCAGCGCTATTGAGAGGCCTTGTGTCCTGTCCCAGGATGACAGTTCGTAATCGACATACTCTCCATCCAGAACTTGTCCATCCTGACTCTTGAAAATATCTATCTTACCACCAGCAGAGCTTCCTTCTGCTGTACCCGGTGCCCTTTGTCTCTTCGCTGATATCCTCTTCAGCGTCTCGCGAGCTTGTTCTTCGTTCAGCGCCTCTATGTCGACTTCAAGATCTGTGTCTACAACACATATGCCATCTCCTTCAGGCTTGAAACCATCCACCAGAAACTGGAACTCCTCGCGCTTGCCACCCAGCCCGCGCCCGCCATAAACTACCAGCACCTCGCCGTTTGTCAAGGTTGTAAAATTAGACCTCAGATGCTCTTCCAGGAGTGCCTTCCAATCTTCGGGATCGTATCCAGCCTCGAGAGGCCGCAGCTTGACGAACGTGCCTTTTGGTAGCTGCTTTGCGTGTACTGTGATTTGCACTGACGAATCCCCGTTCACCGCTAGCTGTTCGACTCCACTGGCCATTTTCGTATCGCCATTTGGGCTTCCTCTTCTCGACGACTCTGTTGATTTTGCCTCCAGACCTAGAGCTTCTTTCAGAAAGCTGCTCAGCACTACCTCTCCCTCCTCCGCAGAGAACTCCCGAATGCCGGCGTATATCACCCGACCGTTACTCGGGTTTACCAGACGAAAGGTGAGGGGGTGTGGTAGCTGTTGATATCGGTCTTGGAGCTGTGACCGCGCTTGGCGTTCGGCGGCGAAAGTATATGGGTTGTAGGGATCGAAAGCGGTAATGTGAGGCTGGTTCGAGTCGACTGTGACGACCGGAGCTGCGGCGAGAAGCTGCTCTAGTGCGGAGGGTGGAAGTAGTATTTTATCTCCTGGTAACGAGGTGTGTCGAGACGAATGCGATGGCGAGACGTTGTACTGTGAAGACCACTTGAGTTCCGCCGGTTCTGAATCCGAGGCCATGTTGCGAGTGCGGAGGAGATGCGCGCTGTGACGCTCGGAGGAGAGAACTTTAAAAGAGGAGACAAAGAAAAAAGAATTAAGGTGCTCGGTGCTGGCGGGCTCGGCTCGAGGCGGTGGAGAGTAAACAGAGCGGCTGACTGACGCGGTTCTCGAAGCTTCATGGAAAGCAGACGCGTGACGTCGGGCGGCGGACCCTTCGCTTATCGATAACGGGACGGGCTAGCAGGCAAACCCCGCTATCCCCGAGCGCTTCCCCTCCCGCGTCCCCCGTGTCCCCGTGTCCCCGTGGATGCCGTTCAAGCATGTCGTCCTCTCCACAGAAGGAAGTTCAAGCATCAGTTCCCAAAGTCCCAAGAAGCGTATGCCTTCACTTATAGTGCCCAGACAGATGCTGTGGGCAAGGGTGTATCGGCTGGCTTGGCTCCTGAGGGGCAGTTGGAGATCTGATCTGATAATGCCACCAACGGAACACGACCGTCGACATCAGACGGACTGGTCACGTACATGGCGCCAATAATGGCCCGAACAAGGCCCAGGTACAGTCGTGTAATTCTGTTCACTAAGCGTCGGCTCGACCTACCCCACGTCCCTGATAGCCGCGCTGCTTGCCCGCTTTCGTGATGATGCTGTACAGCGCGTCTTGGTCGACGCCGCGCCGGTCCGCTTGCCACGGACGCCTAGACGGCTGATGTGTTGGGCCCTCGTTTCCATATACAAGCGATGAAACGACTCCCATGTCCAGACGACTTGGCTGCGCGCCAGCGCCACCAAGAAGAGCCTCAGGAGCTGGGCGTGGAGACGGGTTGTGACGGGCTAATACGCACAGTGCGCCTGCTTGTCGTGGACCCTGGTGCGATCGGCGCCAGGTAGTGGGTCCGGCCTTGAGTCGCCTGCATGGTCAACACCCAACAGCTTACCTCCCTCTGCACTCCACGTCTCAATACGCCGCCGGCCTGCTCCTCCAAAACCACTGCATGCACGGATTCCAATGCACGTGCCCGTCTCCGTCTCCGTCTTGGTCTTGCTGCCATCTGCAATATAGATACGGTGAGTCCTGCAGTGCCACGGCTTCTACACTGTGTCCCTCTCCCCACCTGGTCCTCGTTACGTCTCCAGCATGGGTTCATCACTCCACCATGGCTCCCTCCCTCTCACCCTGTCCGACTTGCTCGCAAACTCCCTCGTCCTCCGGCAGACCACACCATACCTCCCAGTAGCTTCTCTTTTTGCTCTGGCTGCAACCTCCAAAACTATCCATCACATACTCCGTCATTCCCCTGACGTCTTCCGCTACCTCAATCTTTCGACCGTCAAGTCGGCAATTGCTCCGTATGAACCTCTCGACTCAGGCGGCGTCAGTTGGCGCGCTGAGCGCATGGATGAGTCGCTAACAGAGGACGAGTTCTACTCCGGACCTCTCCGCGGCATCTTCTCTAAGCTCCAACGACAACAGCTGTTGCATAATGTGCAGACAATGGTACTGGACGGCTTGAGTGTTCCGGCCGATCTTGTGCGCGAAATCATAGCCGAGGACAGGTTCAATGTTCGCATCTTATCAATTCGAGAAGCCAAGCACTTGAATGAGCGGAAGCTCCAGCAAGTCTTGCGGTATGCCGTGCGTCCAACCAGACCTGCAGGCACGCCGAAGATCAAAGGGATCTACTTCTTCGGGCCCCGCGACCACACTCCGATTCTAAGTACGTCACCCATGAGGTCCGTGCCATCTCCATCGAGGTCCCCACAAAGAGGCATCATGTCTTCAAGAGGTGCTCAAATTGGCGCCCAATGGAACCAGAAGTCTACAAGTGCGCTCAATGCTACACTAGCTCAGACGGAGGATAAATGGTACCAATGCTCGGGCCGTATGATGCCAAAGAAGCCCTCTTTGGAATGGGCAGAAACCCTCAGAGCTTGTGAGGGTATCATTGCTTTCGACGCAGTGCTCTGCAGAGGTCCACGGCACGACCCCACAAAAGCATTCATCAGTGACAACAATGGTTCAACCTTGCCTGATCCTACTTCTTACCTCAATCCTGCTGTTGCCACCGTTGCACTCGGACCTGCTGGCTGCGAGACGTGCCATTCATGCCCTGAAGGCCCTGCCGTTTTTGGCCACTCACCATCCTTACAATTGCCGCTTTTGAGCCCAATACCATTACACTCAAGTTCTCTACGAGCGGCGCAGATGCCTTATACGGTGGCTGGCCTCAAGGTACCGCCTCTATTTGTCCGTTGCGAGGACTGTCTGAAGGGACGATGGTGCGAGAGATGCCACAAGTGGTGGGACGAGGATTGCTATTCGGTTTCACCCATTGCTCAGCGTACCGAGCTGCAGCAGACAGAATTCATGGAAAATGTCGAGGCCGATGGGACTGCACATCTGATTCCCAAACAATCCATCAAGGTACATATGGGTCTCTGCGCTGACAGCTGCCTGGTCGGCGAGATGATGGCCGGCGCAGGTAGTAACGGCATGTGGGGATGAAAGAATAGTCCTCGGCGTGCACATGGCAACGATCCTATTTCAGGAGGTTTCCAGGTAGTTGGATCCCGGATCCCAGTCTCCACGACTGGCCTTGGAGCCCACTATTGGATGCTACTGTTTGGAACGAGCCTGGCGCGCCGAGGTAAGTGCTCGATGATTTCTTAAGAAACAGGCTGACCTGAATGGGTACAGATTATCGGCGTTCGACGTGATTGCTTTGGATGTGGTCACACGGTATGTTTAAAGGGCTTTCACCAAAGCTTGCGCGCTAACATAAGTAGTGCATCACTTGTAAAGAACTTTTCATCCGCGCTTGCAGTTCTTGCGGCAATGAGTATTGTCTGGAAGACAATGACGCTTCCTCCGCCACACGAGTATGTCTAATCCAGTTTTCATCTTTTCCACAACCTGACCTTTCTACAGTGTGACTGGTGTGCATACACCGCTCGACGAACCGTGGAAATGTATTAGCGCCGCTATGTCCGTTGGGTATACGTGGTTGCGAATACTCTTGTTACGATGATTATGGTGTTTTGTTGACGAATAGTGCTTCCGACACTGTTTTAGCGTTCTGGAACGGACGGTTGGAAGGCGCAGGACTGATGATTTTACGACTTTCGATATGGGAGTACATATTTTTCGTACACTCTACTCAGCGTTTCTTTTTTCTTTTTTTCTTTTTCTCAATAAGATACCCTTTCTCAATCAACAAATATTCGGCTTCTTGATTGGTTTGTCGTGACAGCATCCTCATGTGGAAACGAAAAGGTCGGAAATAAGTCCCTTGAAGATCCTCTCAAAAGGTTTCCAAACAATGCAACAGAGAGAAAGACCTAGGAGAATCCTTTAAGAGCGACTTTTTTTACTGATAGCTGTCATGCTGTTGCGAATTGCCTTGAGTATGAATGGAGCAGCCTGTATGTGGATATACATGTTCGCTGTATAGAATATGTTTTCGAGTTCCTGCCCCTTCGAATAATTTTTCAGTACAAAGAGTATTTTCAAGGTCTCCTCTGTATAATGTACAGTCGTGCAGACATGCCTAGCTCATATCAACACGTGACCATTGGAGGTCCGAAGCGACACGAATAAACAAGTCAGCACTTTTAGACACGAGCGCTGATCCGCCGAAATCAATTCCTGTATAACGTATACGTTGACCCAATCCCGCATCTATCCTCCTATTCCCGCGTCAACAGTGCGCTCTCACGACCGCACTTTCAACCCAAGCTGTAGTAGCTACGTAATCGCAACCGCAACCGCAGGCTGCAGCAAATCTCCCACTCCACACGCATTGCGCACCTCCGCACGCTCTCCCACCGCCCGCCGACCGACCGACCGACCGACCGCTTGCTCCACATACATACTACACACCCACGATGGCACAATACGGCTATGGGCAGAGCCCACCCTACGGCCACACGCCCCAAAATGCACAGAACCTTCAATTCTACTCGTCATCCTTCGCGAACCAGCCCGTGTCCGGCCACTCGACGCCCTTCCAGGCGGGATACGGCGCGCCGCAGACACAGGCGTATCCGACGCAGTACGGAGCGGGGTTCACGGCGCCAGGAGTGAGCGGGCAGATGGGTGTGGGTGCGTCGGGGTTAAGGACGGGGTGGCTGGCGGCGTTTGGGACGGAGGGGTATGAGGGGGAACCGCCGTTGAGTAGGTGTTCCTTAGGATGAGCTTAGGAATGAGTGTGGATTTGCTGACGCTTGTGCAGTGGAGGAGCTGGGAGTCAACTTTGGGCATATTAAGATGAAGGTAGGTGGCTCGGTGTATGGGTGATGAGGGATTCCGTGCTGATGTTGAAAGACGCTTGCGGTGCTGAATCCATTTGGGAGAATCGACCAGCATATCATGGATGATAGCGATATCGCGGGACCTATATTGTTCTTCTTCGTGTTTGGAACGTCGCTGCTGGTATGCTCCAGCCTGCATCCACATTCATATACTTCAAACTGACAACCATGCTCTAGCTCTCCGGAAAGCTGCACTTCGGCTACATCTACGGTCCGTCCGAAACTTCTACTGCTTATACACACATTGTAGCTAATTTTCGTTCCTCGGTACAGGCCTCGCCGTCCTTGGCACCATCCTCCTCCACACTATCCTCTCTCTCATGTCCCCTCCCCTAACCGCCGCCGAGGTAGCAGCCAGCCAAGACCACGGCCAACACGGCAGCTCGCACTTCTCCTCCTCCCTCACTTATCCACGCTCCGCGTCTGTGCTCGGCTACTGCCTGCTCCCGCTCGTGCTGGTCGCCATCCTGGGCATCGCGGTCCCGCTAGATGGCTTTTTCGGCTATCTGCTTACGAGTTTCGCTATCGTGTGGTGTGCATACTCGTCAAGTTCAATGTTCACGGTCGTTGGTATGTATTGTTGGTTTTCATAGGATGATATCTTACGGGACGTGTTTTGGAGGGGTTCATGCTAACTGACGCTGAACAGGACGCATGACGTCGATGAGGGGCCTCGTTGCGTATCCTATGGTGCTGTTCTATGGAAGTTTCGGTATCATGGCTATTTTCAGCTCGAGGGGCACGGGCCAGTTGGCCAAGGTTACGGCGGCTGGGGCGTGAAGTTTGAGAGTTAAGCATAGCGATTTTTTTCACAAAAGGAACGGAAAAGGTGGGATAGGTGCAGGGCATGCACACTTCACCCCGCTTGGTGTTTCGGAACGGGTCCCGGGATTCACGCATGGTGGGAATATGAAAGATTTTTATAACTTTGGTGCATGAAGGATGAGTGGTTCATTCTGGATGTGATGTTGATGGAGGGTTCGAGGGAAGCGTATTGATTGGAGCGATGCTGAGAGTATGGTTGCGGAGGGTGGAAGGAGAGTGGGTGTAATGCATGTATCAAAACGTGGGTTTCCACACACGCAAAAGGGGTGAGATGTTTTCAGCATAGCATACAGGCCTTTTACCAGGTCGCCCGACGGGCATTCGCAAAACTCCTTCAAAAAGAATCATCCTATGATTTTCGATGTCCAACTCACCGTATTTAGAATCGTTTCTATCATTTCCAAAAGTACTAGAAAAGTAGAAGAAACCACTTCACAGGCAATACGGAGCAAAAAAAAGAATAAGATTTTTTAGGGGGTAAAGAGGGAAAATTCTGCATCGCTCGCCCGATGTGGGACTCGAACCCACAGCCTTGGGATTAAAAGTCCCACGCGCTAACCAATTGTGCCAACCGGGCTTGTTGCAGTGTGCATGGAGGTACAGTTCATGGGTCATGTGTTTCATATAACTTGAGATGGAAAGGGTGATGATTCAAAGTGGGAGTTGAAGTTGGAAATGATGAGAGTGCTACAAGGGCGTTAGTCTAGCTAGTGGAACTAGGGTGAGGATAATATTGGGGTTGTGGGGTTGTGGGGTTGATGATTTTTTGTAGAGTACAGGAAATTTGCGACTTTGGATTCGAACATGGCAATTAGTGGAAAGAGGTGGAAATCGCAATAACCTCACATCACCCAACAAGCTGTACGAAGTTCATTCTTAAGTCTGAGCCTTCTGTCTATCTGCGGTTTAAGGTACGTGAAGATGAAAAGTAAGCATGATTTCTATTTCTCTTGGTTTTTATCTTAGGTGTCTAGATTATTCCGCATTTGCGCACTTAGTGCTTTTAAAAGGCGTTGGTTCGCATGGAGACTTTCTTCCTGGGCTTGGATGACTCGTGTAAGGTTTTCTAGGATATTTGTTATGTTCTTTCTATGCGTATCACTTTGTTTTTCTGGTGTAGCTGCAGAGGAAGTTTCTGGGGTGGACATGTCATTGATCGAAGCTCTTAAAGCATCGTCTTTGGATGGCCTGACTTCCTCAGACATATCCAGATTTGCGCCCGCGTTATTTTTCCCTTTGTTGAGAGTAATGTAGTGTACCTTATTCCGATCTCGTATATGCCTTGATTGTTCTAGTTCTGCGTTGATTGGTGTTGTAATCGGGAATATCTCGACATTGGAAGCATTTCTTCCTTTTTGTTGTGCTTGCCTATTTCTTTCATCTTCATCTAGGAGTTTTCGCAAGCGTTTAAGTTGGTCGTCCTCAAGATGCTTCATTGTCTGCGTAGTGTAGTAGTATCCGATGCTGAAGACGGCACCACAAAGATAGAATACCAGTGTACCGTAAGATCCGGAACCATAAGCAGGAACCAATCTTTTGGTGCACAACCTACCAAGATATATGCCAAGTCCAACAAGGAAGGCATTGAGAGCGACCTTCAAAAGCGTCATCGGGACTACAAGCATCATGGCAGCATATGCCGATGCGACTTTCCACTTTTCTTCTTCGAAGAGCTCCCTCAGCTTCACGGTATCCCCTTGGTGCGTCATTATCTCTGAAACCTTTGCGTCTGAAATGGGTTTAGTGATGAAGTCCTTAATGTCTTCGGCACTGTGCAAGCCATGCAACGCCGGACTCATGGCACAAGCGAAGAAAACTGCAAGACAACCATTAACGAGACTGAGTATAAAAAATGCCTCAACGCTCCAGTGAGTATCTTCTAGCCTTGTAAGGGCTAGAGCTGAGATCGCCACCTGCGCTATGATAGCTCCCTGGGAAAAGATTAGCATTGAACTTGATCTTGCAGGGGAACATACTAACAGCAATACCAATCATATTGAAACTCAACGTGTATGATTTAATAAATGCAATAACGCTTTGATTGTCTGTATGAACTACATAGCTCTCTACTCGGTCAATAACAAGGCGGGCATCTGAGCAAGTCTCGAGCAAGAACGCGACTGTACACCCGTATTTCCTAACAAGTGCTTTGTGTCTAGAATTGAAGTCTTCAATAGCCGCAACGATTGGGCTTGTATGGTACTGGAATGCTGCAGCGATTAAGGAGATCGCTGCATGAAGGGTGAAGCCTGTGATTTCTATAGCAGACATGACGTTAAAAATCAAAGGTAGAAAAGATTGACAAGCAAACAGAGATATTTGGGTTTGATATATACTCGAGCTTAGTAAAAGGCGGGAGTTCGCCACCACAAGGCTGAAACACATCCTGATGATGGGAACCTAAGGGCTTGGGAGTCTTGTAACTGGCGAATGAGGTGCATTGCGGCTTGCACCGCGTAGTGGAACAGAAACGTCACATTGATTTACCAGGATTTTCTACCAATCAGCTACTTTTCTTACTTTTCTTACTTCTAAGCGAAACCCACGACCAATCCTCCTCGCGACTGCTGTCTATTTCATATTCTTATGTCATTTTTTTCTCACGTCATTTGGCATCAAACATGCCTCTTTCCGCCTACGTACCCGATTCATGCAATCTGTGTGACCTGTTTCGGTTCGATGACGTTGCACGAGGTGGCTTCGCATCTGGCTCTTGGAAGCTGGATAGGGCTTATCATCAATATTACCGATATAGGCAACTGTGCGCAGTGGCTAGCTCCAGAGCCAAGTCCAGCTAAAGATCCTCTTCATGAGAACAATGTTAACTGCATCAGCCGTGAAATTGAACACTGTATAAACGAATGCTATCTTCTAGGCTCTTAAGCCTTTATTCCAACTCGCCTGTTAGACTTTGGTTGCTTCGGGTCCAATGAGGTTAAGTTCATCGAAGCAACCAGCGCGTCCATGGAACATCTATATGTGGCTTTAAGTTACTGCCGCGGTCCTCCTGAGGTGAGGAAGCGCGTACGCAACTCAAAACAGAAAGGAGCACACTACAATAGCGAAAGCGCAGTATCCCGTTTTCTGTAATGTCGCGTATCATGCAGGATGCTGTAAAGACCACGAGGAAATTCAAGTTCCACTACCTTTGGATCGATACCCTGTGCATTGTTCAAGCCGACAAGCACACTGGGAGCGTGAAGCAGAAAGTATGGGTCGAGTGTACGATAACACGATCATCGCTTTGTGCGCTTATCTTCATCTTCATGCCATGAAGGATTTCTAGAACGATATCCATCCGCATTTACGATCCTATTTCAGTTACCTATTGACCCTACCATATCTGACATTTATCAACTACGCCCTTATCCGGTTCAAATAGAAGAACCTCAAGGCTCTATGAAACCATCATACGAAATCGACCGTGTGCTAAGCACGTAGAGAACGCGCGCGTGGACGTTCCAAGAATTTGAGCTTTCAACAAGAATAATCTTGTTTGGAAAGTCTCGAGTTCATTTTAGATGTCCATTAACAGCATGAGTCGAAGGGAATCACTAGCATAAGAATATCAAGTTTCTCCAAGCGCTCATACATCGTATTATATAGCAAAGAGCAGACCCTGTTGATATAGAGTTATATAGTACTAAAAAATAATTAACTTAAAGTCCTCTGTTTTTAAAAACCAAAACCTATAAATATAGAGATATTAACGCTAAACCAATACTACTTATTAAAATAGTATTTTTGGATAGAAATTTCTATAATGCGTGCGGAAAAGGCTACAGGCTTTATGCTCTTTAATTATTATAAGCATAAAGAGTTTAAAGTAATCTACGTCGGGATTAGATATCACTTTTTAGAATAGACATTGATAGATGATAAATGGAGGATTTCTGGATCTATCTTCTAGCCTAAAGGATATAATAAGGAGACGGTGCATATCGTTTATGATTCTATATATCTACGAGAACTTTGCCCTGAAGTATTCACCATCCCATCTTATCGTGCGTTCTATAATTCTGTTCAAATTTTCGTGCAGATAGTCATTACCCTAAGGTCCTCTTATTTTACTTTCGGAGTTTGGACCGTAAGAGAAAGATCGCGCTTCTGTGGCACGGCACTCGCTCGCTTCCTTTGCTTTGACAAGCCACTGTGTACTGATTCGGCCCATGTGCTTTGCACGTAAAGCTGGCAAGATATTGACGTCATCCAAGCAGTACTCTATTATCTCAGGATACAGTGAGCGACCTGAAAAGATATGTTTATGCATACGACTGCGGAGATTTTGCTTTGTTTGACGCTAGTGATTCACATCGATGGATCCATTTGACAAGTTAAACTGAACGCTTATGTCTATCCCTCGAACGAATGTTTTGTTGCCTAGTCTTGATGTATTCTCGAGTAGATGGATATCAATCACCCTAGCAAGCTCCACCACATGATGTGACCATAATATGTCGGCATTGTTGCGCACATCCCAAAAATATTTGCTTATGCTTTGGGCTTCGAATACTAACTTCAAAGTTTTTCCATCGCGTGATGCTGTGCCAAAAATTAAATCATTAAGAGCGGTAACATAAATAAGGCATGCCCGCCTGGGTGGGTGTGTAAGAACAGTGATGATTGAGAGTGTGCCATTACGACTGATGTCAAAACCTTTGAAGTCGAGGTATAATGAAGTGGACGTGGTTAAACTGGGCAAGAAGGTTTGGAGACTCAAAACGCTACTAACCAGAAGTGTTTCTGACTTTATGATTCCGTTGCAATTTCAGGAGTTCTTAGTGTGTAGTAGAGCAGGTCATGAAGCGATACTTGATGTATACATTATCGAGACAGTATACTGGCAAGTTGTCCTTTTTCGAAATCTAAGACCTATCTGTCTTATCTCATAGGAGCAAACGGATACAAATGAACTTGAGAAACAATGACATATCAGAAATGTTTGATTGGTGATATCAATCACATGAATACCAGAGGTGGCGAAACGTTTCGGAAAGCTGGACTTGCAGGTACTTGTGAAAATAATAAAATATGTGCTATCATCCTAGGTGAAAGCTTAAAGTAGGGGTGGTTGTATGGCAGGCTTAATTTGATAAAGAACCAGACGCTATTATATATATCTGAAGATACTTATTTTTGCTAGATACCCTTAGATGAATAAATCCCTCAGCCATCTCTATGCCTCAGTAATACTAGATATATAAGAAATATATAGTGTAAAAGCGGTGAGTATGAAAATAGCTAGACTACCCAGACAATGTACACTCTTTTCCTCTACGAATCGTCATACATAGCTAAAAAACCAAGTCTAGCCACGATTACCTTTGCCTTTATCTTTCAATCTCCCAAGTAAGGGAAAATCAATTCTCCTCCTCCTACTATGTTTGCCTCTATGTAACTCACAATCAGGCTTTCAATGCCGAGTTTAATAGCACTTTGAAGCCACTCTGCCATGCTGACTTTGACGAAATTTCCACCATATATGCTCTGCAACCGGTCTGCCAATTGGCTAAATGGTACCCGAATGTTGCTACTGTGATGGTAAAAGGAGAGTGTCTCTTGCCCTATTGTGCTACTTGTGATGTCGATGGCAACCTCCTCAGCTTCTTTGAAGTCTGTGACGGCCAGGTTAGCGATTTACTTGTCAAGAAGGATGAAAGTTAAGCTTACCAAAGAAACCACCCGCATTAGGGACATTAGGTACAGTTCTGCTTAGAAGCGAATACTTGATCACCGAATTCATAGCATCGTTATGGGGAGCACGGGCCCCGATAATAGAGCAAGGCCGGTGTATCGCAACAGGCAATCCGGTTTTGCACGCCATTTTTTCCAAGAAGCACTCACTGGCCCATTTGGAAGAGGTGAAGCCCTGTGAACCATCTACAGGAGGTGGGTGTGCCGCCATTGATACTGGTCCTGCCTCACATGCGCCAGATTGGAGGATGACGCGGCCTGACGAGATGAAGTGCACTGGTACCTTTCGAGGAAGAGCTATCCCGGCCAAAAACTGTGTAGAGAGATAGTTCGCGTTTCGAACAGAAGTATAGCTATTCAGACAGTGCCCTTGCGCACCGGCGTGAACAAATTGATCCACGTTGGCCTGCAAGAACACCACCTCACTATCTGACAGCCCAAGACTTGGACTTAGCAGACTTCCTGTATACACGCTGATTTTAGAATCTGTTGGTAGCTTGTGTCTGTCGGCTTTTGGGACAGCGATACACAAAACTTGGACGATGTCGCTGTCCTTCAGGAAGTTTTCGAGAATCAATGATCCTAGAAATCCAGTTGATCCTGTCATAGCCACCCGGCGTTGATGTCGACGTGGAGCAGTAGAATCTGCGGTTTGTTGTTTACCCAAATATTTTGAGGGAATTTCTGTCTCATCGTCCCAATTAATTGAATCTCGAGCAAGCTGGCTGCGCTCATGGCTCGCTGCTGCTGCCATTTTCCGTAGGGTACTGGCCTGATATAGTTCGTGTAAGTGCATGTGTATACCCATATTCTCTTTTAAGGTATTTTGTAGATGAACGAGAAGCAAGGAGCTTCCGCCAACCGTGAAGAAATCTGTGTCTGCTTCGATTGTCGCTTTTCCTCCCGATTCCCCAAGCACTTCTCTCCAAATAAGCCTTAGCTCTCCTTCAGGCACCGTAAGTTTCTTCTCTTCTTCATTTCTCCCACCATGGTCGGGTAACTCAAGCCTCGAGACAGCTCCGCGGTCAATTTTACCATTGGGGGTTGTTGGAAGGCGAGAAACTTGGATGATCATGGCTGGGATCATATAGCGGGGCAGAGGAAGCCTTGCGCAAATAGAATCTAGCTCTGCCGAACTCACGCTTGTACCTTGCGTAGGTACAACATGTGCGACCAGAAACTGTGGATCACCTCGGACAGTGACTATAACATCGGATATGAGATTCGCAGATGTTTCCAGTATCGCTGCAGCTACTTCGTTAAGCTCAATGCGCAGACCGCGAAGCTTGATAAGTGTATCACCATCAATGCGACCGAGAAATTTGAGCGATCCGTCTTCTTTCAGATAACCCTTGTCTCCCGTCCTGTACATCATGTTCCAGCCTAGAGCCTGATCATCCGACGTCGCGAATATATCGGGTACGAATTTGTTCTTACCGTTCTCCATATCGAGATAGCCATTTGCAACGCCACGGCCACCTATAGCAATCTCACCAGCACAGCCGACAGGAAGCGGCTTCATATCTTTATCCATGATGTACACTGATGTGTTTGGGATGGCTTTGCCAACGGAGCTGGGAGTCTTGATTGTCTTCGCTCCCCTCGGAATATTAATTTGCTGGAACGTAGCTGCGCACGATATTTCCGTAGGACCATAACAATCCACCAGCGAGAGGATTGGGAGCTCTAGCCGGCTTAGCTCCGTTAGAAGCGCTTCGGTTACCGCTTCACCACCCGAGCAAGCATGTTGCCACGACTTGCACCGGCGCATATTGTCATTTCCAAAAATTGCAAGCATGAGGTACTCAGAGGGTGTGCAGACAGTTAATTCAATCTTTTCATCCGCCATGAGTTCGGAAATCATGACAGGATCACCTCGTGATTTCAATGGAGCAACAACAAGTGTGCCGCCATTGCAAAAGGCATTGAAGGCTTGAGCAAGAGACATATCGAATCCCGTTGAGCTCTGTTGTAGAACTTTGACTTGACCGAGGTTGAGCATTTCACTTTTAGAAGCCGCATAGTTCATAATGCCATTTTGCGAAAGTCTGATGCCTTTAGGCGTCCCAGTCGAGCCGCTCGTGAATAAAAGAAAAGCTTCGCGTGAATATGCCGTAATTGATTGTTGTTTCGTTGTCATCGGCATCTGGTCGAGATTGAGATTTATAATACTGCTTGCGCCAATACATTCGTCTGCGGCAGCCGCGGTTACGTCGTGGTGGAGCAACAACGAAGTCTTACAAGCATCTATGATCACTTGTCGACGCGCAACCGGTAAGCTCATGTCCAAAGGAACGTATACAGCACCCGTGCGGAGGATTGCAAGCATCGCCGCGTAAGTGTCGACACTTGGCTCACATATGACCCCAACACGCGTGCCAATCTTGCAATTCGCTGTCTGTAGCGTGGCCGCTATTGCATTGACTCGATTGAAAAGTGTTTCATAGGTCATGTAGCCTTTGTCATCCTTGATGGCAATCGCAGATGGGTAAGTGGCGACAACTTGATCGAATCGCTCTGTAAGGGTATCAGGCCAAGCGTGTTGAGTTCTAGGGCCTCGACCTATACGTAACGCCTGGTGGATCTGCGCATCTTCGTAGGGCCTACAATTCTGGATCTCCATACTTTGATTGCTACTCAAATCGTCAACCAGCTTGAGGAAAGCATCCATCATAAATGCAGTTGTTTCCGCCGAGTAGAGCGAACTGCTAGCGAAGATCTCTATCATATTGCCTCCGTCAGCAGATTGAGTAATGTTGAAGGTGAAATCGAAGGGAGTCTTTGCATCCAAATATCTGTCCAGACTCAACGAGCAATTCCCTAGTTTCCCGTGGAGTAAATCGCCTACGCGATAATTGAAAGCGACTTGGAACAGCGGCACCGATGACGAGGTACGCCGCATTTCTAATTTCTCCATAATGACATCAAGAGGTACCTGTGCGTGGCTATAACCGTCAAGAACTATTTGAGAGGTATTTTGGACAAGGTCTGCGAAGATAGTCTCTTTTGATACACGAAAGCGCATAGGCAGGATGTTCGTGAAATGACCGATGGTGTGGTTGAGTTCCTCGGCTCCACGACCAGAATCCGCGACACCAATGCATATATCATCCACATCTAAGAGCCTAGAGAAGAGCGCTTGAAGAACGGCTAGATAAAACTGCATTGGTGTTGCTCCGCACGCCTGACTAGCAAGCTTTATTTTCTGAACGGACTTGCTATCTAGTCGCTTTTCAAGAACATGCACGTCGTAAACGCGTTTCGGTAATCTGACCTGCTTTTTTGCGGTCGATAGAAGCGGAAGGCTTGGTGGTAGAGGGTTGAGATGTTCTTTCCAATACACTAGTGAATTGTCAAGCTTTCTTTCTTCTAGAGCGTTAATTTGCCGACGAGCGAAATCCGTCAACGAGAGTCTTGGCGACTCTAGTGGTAGAAGTCGGTATGCTTGATCGAGATCTTGAAGGAATATATGCCAGCTCATACCATCCATCACAATATGATGGCAGCCAAGAAAGAGAGTGTGCGACTCTTTTGTGTGGGTGATCAGAATTGCTTTGAAAGTTTGCCCGCTGCCAAGTCTCCAGTTGCACTTCGCCAGCATATCAAACGCCTCCTGAATCTCATCATCTCCTCCAAAAGGTAGATAGGTGAATCGAGAACCAACGATTTTTGAAGTGACGGCTTGTTTCAACTCAATAGCTCCAGATTCTTTGAAGAAACAAGTTCGATAGCTTTCATGGTGAGCCATCGCCTTCTGCAATGCCCTCTCAAATCGACCGACATTCAATTCTCCAGTAATACTGTATTGCGCAGTCACATTGAAAGTTGTAGCATCATCTAGAAAATTCTGTAGGAAGAAAAGACTGGCTTGTGGAAAGGACATTCGCTCTACCTGGCTGTATTCAAGTTTTAAATCGAGCTCCTGTGGTTCAGTTTGTGCGATTGCATCATCTGCGGATGGATTGTCGGACGTTTCCGAGTTCTTAGAGCTCAAAGACTCTCGAATATCCGGGATCTTAGATTCTGGTACGAGAATTGAATCCGAGTCTGTCGTGACAGCCGTGGATACAGGACTGCGATACCTGCCAACGCCCGAACTGGAAAGCTCGTCTACGGAAATGCTTCCGTCCACGCTCGAAGCTGTAGGCGGTGTCCTGATCTCATTTTTTGCTTGTTGAACATCTGTCCGACTACCACGGCTCGATTCCCTTTCTTGAAACAGTTTGTGGGAAACGTCAGAGCAAATAGAGAGCATCGGCTCCCGACCGAGGATCTTCAGTATGGGCATATCGAACCGCATGTCTTTAAGAAGCCATGTTCTGATCTCAACTGCCAGTAAGGAATCAAGACCAAGGTCAGATAGAGGAGCGTTAATATCTATCGAAGCAGCAGGAACCTTCATCATAGCTTCGATCTTCTTGCAGAAAAGCTCCGAAAATATCGAAGTTGCGTCCGAAATCGAAGTTGCCTGGAAAAAGTGCTCACGCAGCTGTTGCATTGAGTTACCAGCCTGCGAAAGTCCATCCGAAGCACTAGGAGGTACGACCATATGAGAGAAGCGAGGATTCTTATACCAGTGTGGTCTTGTGCTTGCATTTGGATCATCGATAAATTGCTGAATGCCCATGATCAGATTACCATTTCCAGAACCAATGTCACCAGATAAAACGGCTTGCGCAAACAAATGATGAAATTCTGTCTCAGCCAGAGGTGTGTAAAATTGGGATCGAAGATGTTCTTCAATCTTGGCGCCTGCTCTTTGGCGTTCGGCAACGTAACCGACATCCACAATCATACCAATGTCAATGACGGAGCCGACTTTGCCTTCAAGTCTACGTTTCTCGATCAGACTTGTCATGAACATGTTGGCTGCATGATATATGGACTGTCCTGCGTTGCCGTACACAGAGCCGAGAGATGAGAATGCGACGAAAAAGTCAAGCCTATCCTGGGAGAATTCGTCGTTCAAATGAATTGTTCCGTCGACTTTGGGCTTAAGCTGTTTTTCAATGGTGCTCAAGGTCGCGTTGACAAAGAGTGTATCGTCCAGTACCAATGCACCGTTCGCAACACCTGCAATCTCTGGCATGGTCTCTCGAATCATTGATGCGACTTTCTTGACATGCAATCTGTCTGTCACATCCATTGTAACAACTTTAACTTGAACACTAGATCCCTTTTCCATGTCCATATCGTCTAACCAGTCAGTGTTGCTCGTAGGGTTTCTGCTGGCGAGGACAATGTGACGAGCACCACAGCGGATCATGAACCTGCAAAGTGACTGCCCAAGCTCGCCAGCCAACCCAACCATGAGATATGTCTTATCTGATTGGAACAAATGACTGAAGTTCAATGGCGGTACTAACACTTCTAGAGGATCCGCTCGTGTCCATTCCAAGACTGGTGGGGCATATATGCCATGCTCTCCACGCCCACTCATCTCGCGAACATGGGAGACTGATATGCACCTAATTGAATTGGAATTATCTGAACCTTTGGATGCATCGAATGCTGCGTCAATCATAGCTCGTGAACTCGTTCCGGGTGTGAGCGCGAAATCGAAATAACGAATTATGCAGCCGGCTGGAACGGTTGAAGCAATATTGTCTATCGGCGCACCAGAGCAGCGTAATACAAGCGTGGTATCGGTTGGTATTAGTGGGCGGAT
>Ga0247757_10000087_pt1 | contig 72840 bp, 67 predicted proteins | sample UWRJL126311R4_FD_180929 | JGI IMG/M metagenome (GOLD analysis project Ga0247757, IMG submission 180929) | Plant litter microbial communities from Arlington Agricultural Research Station in Wisconsin, United States - UWRJ-L126-311R-4 | ecosystem: Environmental > Terrestrial > Plant litter >...
ACCACCATGGACCTTCGGGACCGACGTTGAACGCGAGGTCGGCGATGATGAGGCTGCGCGACGCTGCGTGATAAAAGACCACCTCGTTCAACCGCGGCATGCCGCGAACCAGGTGCTGCTCCAGCACGCCGGCCCAGTCGGCAGGAGGGACGTCCGACAGCTCTGCGTGGAAATGCACATCCCGCTTCGCGGCCGCCAGGCCCGGCGCCGCGTGGAAAAGCGCCGCGGGATATTCCGCCTGGAATTCGCGCAGGCACTCGTCGTGGTAGCAATTCGGGCCGACCACGTGGCGGACTTCCCCGAGCGCGGCAAGTTCGGCCCGCAGCTCGGCCGACCACGGAATCGGGGAATGAATCCACAGCCCGCCACCTGGCAGCCTCACGACCACCAGCTGCCGGCCGATCGGCATACCCATCGCCCGGTACGGCACCGCCCGAACCCACAAGTCGGCGTGCAGCTGGCGCAGCAGGCTCACGATACCGGCGCGATCGTCTCCGCCACCGGTACGCGGTAGGCCTTGAGCGCCGGCACCACGCCACCGAGCACGCACAGGCCGACAAAGGTCGCCGGACCCCACCAGAAAACGGGATTCCATTTCAGCGGCTCGAGCACGACGCCGGTCTGGCTTTGGATCATCGCGGCGACGAAGGAGGCCAGAAGCGCGAACACGGCAAAACCAGCCCCCGCGCCGAGCACGCCGATCACCGCCGCTTCGCCGAGGATCGCGCCGAACACGGTGCGGCGGCGCGCGCCCAGCGCGCGCAGGATGGCGATGTCGCGCTGCCGCGCGCTCATCGAATTGTAGATGCTCACGAGCACCGACGCCGACGCCACCACCGCGACGAGCCACGCGATCAGGGTCAGCACCTTGTCCACCCAGCTGATCTTGTTGAAGAGCTCAGCCACGATCGTGCCAATGGGATACGCGAAGGTGAGCTTGCCGCCGGACTGGTTGATCAGGTTGCTCGCCATCAGGCCGGCGGTCGGCGCGTTGAGCTGGATAAGCACGGCGCTGATTTCGGTTTTCGCGAGCGGGTTGTGGCCGCTCATCGTCTGCAGGCCCTCGAGCGGGATCCAGATCACGCGGTCGACCGGCGTGTTCGTGGGCTCGAGGATGCCGACGACGGTGTAGAGCTCGTCGTGGTCGTGCTCCGCGCCCTCCGTGACACCGTGCTGCGGGTGAAAGGTGGTGCCGAGTTGCCAGCCGAGCTTGCGCGCCACGTAGCTACCAACGACGGCCTCGGTCGCGCCGAGTTTGAAATTCCGCCCGCCAGCGGCGAAGGCGTAGCGCTTGCCCGGCGCGTACTCAACCTCGGCGAAGAGCTGTTCTGTCGTGCCGACGATGCGCCAGCCGTGGTAGCTGTCGCCGACCGCGATCGGGATCGCGGTCTTGATGGCGCGCCCGATCATCGGGTTGCGGCGCAGCGCCTCGTAGTCGGCGGCGGCGATGTTGCCCGGTGAGGACTCGAGATGGAAGATGGCGTTGAGCACGAGCTGGAGCTTCGAGCCGCGCGCGCCGAGCACGGCGTCAAAGCCCGAGTTGGTCGCAGCGAACACGGTCTGCGACTGGGTCTTCACCGTCCACACCGTCAGGAGCAACCCCGCCGCCAGCGCGATGCTCCCGGCCGTTACGAGCGTGGACAGCGCGTGCTGGCGGAGGGAGCGGTAGATGAGATTCCAGATCATGGAAAAATTCCAAATCGCAAAGATCCAAATCCCAAATAAAGCGGCCCCAATTTCAAAAATTGGAATTTCTTTGGGATTTGGCCGTTTGTGATTTGGGATTTCATGGAGCGGCTGGATCCCCGACACGGTTCAATTTCGCGAAGTCCTGCAGGTTCTCAAAGCCGGCCAAAACCTCCTCATCGTGGCTGACAAGCAGCAGCGCCGCGCCGTTTTCGCGGCAGACCTCGCGGATGAGTGCGAGCGCCTCGCGGGAGTTCTTGCGGTCGAGGTTGCCGGTGGGCTCGTCGGCGAGGACGAGCTTCGGGTGGTTGGCCAGCGCGCGGGCCACGGCGACGCGCTGCTGCTGGCCGGTGGAGAGCTGGCGGGGGAAGTGGCCGAGCTTGTCCCCCAGGCCGACGCGCCGGAGCAGCGCCTCGCCGTGTGCGCGGTCGACGCCGCGGCCGAAGGCCATGCCGAGCTCGACGTTTTCGAGCACCGTGTGACCCTGGAGCAGGTTGAACGTCTGGAATATATACCCGATCGTCCCGGCGCGCACGCGGTCGCGCGCGGCCTCGCCGAGCGTGGCGACCTCGCGGCCGTCGAGCACGATGCGGCCGGCATCCGGCGCGAGGATGCCTGCGACCAGGTGCAGGAACGTCGTCTTGCCCGAGCCGCTCTCGCCGCGCAGCGCGAGTTGCGCGCCCGCCGCGAGCGTGAATTCCGCCACGTCCACCACGCGGTGCGTGCCGCCGCCGGGCAGCGCGTAGGCCTTCGTCAATCCGGTGAGTTCGAGCAACGGCATGAAATGCGGTAACGGTGAATTCTCGGAAAATTAATCGGGCTAACACATCCCGCGTCCGGGGGAACATGGCCAGAATTAACTGGCTCTGTCATAAGGCGCATGGCTACGGTCTGCATCAACTACCCCTACCCTATGTTAAATAAGTACCCTTGGAAGCAAGCGGGCCTTGTGGCCGCTGCATTGGCAGCATTCGTCCCGTCGGCCCTCGCGAGCGAAGCTGATATCCACATCCCCGACCTCAACGCCGTGTCGTTCTTCGGCGGCGCGCTGAGCGGCAACGCCGTCCTGATGATCGGCCTCGCCGTCTGCGTCGTCGCCACGATCTACGGCTGGATGCAGTACCTCCAGACGAAGAACCTGCAGGTGCACTCGTCGATGGGCGCCGTCTCCCAGATCATCTGGGAAACCTGCAAGACCTACCTCTTCCAGCAGGGCAAGTTCCTCGCCGCCCTCTGGGTCCTGATCGCGGCCTGCATGGTGTACTACTTCGGCGTCCTCTCGCACAACTCCGCGGGCCACGTCGTCGTCATCCTGCTCGCCTCGATCCTCGGCATCCTCGGCAGCTACGGCGTCGCCTGGTTCGGCATCCGCATCAACACCGTCGCCAACTCCCGCGCCGCCTTCTCCGCCCTGAAGGGCAACGCGCTCGCCACGCTCCTCATCCCGCTGAAGTCCGGCATGAGCGTCGGCCTCCTCCTCGTCGCCATCGAGCTGTTCTTCATGATCTGCATCCTGGCGTTCCTCCCCAGCGAGCTCGCCGGACCCTGCTTCATCGGCTTCGCCATCGGCGAATCCCTCGGCGCCTCGGCGCTCCGCATCTGCGGCGGCATCTTCACCAAGATCGCCGACATCGGCGCCGACCTGATGAAGATCGTCTTCAACCTGCCCGAGGACGACCCGCGCAACCCGGGCGTCATCGCCGACTGCACCGGTGACAACGCCGGCGACTCCGTCGGGCCGACCGCCGACGGCTTCGAGACCTACGGCGTGACCGGCGTCGCGCTCATCGCCTTCCTCGCCCTCGCGCTCGCCGCCTCCCCCGCGCTCTGCGCCACCCTCATCGTGTGGCTCTTCGCCATGCGCATCCTGATGGTGCTCACCTCGCTCGTCTCCTACTGGATCAACGACATTATCGCGAAGGCGGTCTGGGGCTCGGCGAAGGATTTCAACCTCGAGCACCCGCTGACCAACCTCGTCTGGATCACGTCGATTGTTTCGATCCTCGTCACCTACGCCGCCAGCTACCTCCTCCTCCACAACCTGGCGGGTCAGCCCGGCCTCTGGTGGGTGCTCTCGACCATCATCTCGCTCGGCACCATCGCCGGCGCGCTGATCCCCGAGTTCACGAAGGTCTTCACCTCGACCGAAAGCCGCCACGTGAAGGAAGTCGTCACCTCCTCCAAGCAAGGCGGCGCCTCCCTCAACATCCTCTCCGGCCTGGTCGCGGGCAACTTCTCCGCGTTCTGGACCGGCCTCTGCATCCTCGTGCTGATGTTCGGCGCGTACTACTTCTCCGGCCATGCCGCGGTGCAGGCGATGATGCCCGCCGAGTTCCGCTTCGCCGCGCCGATCTTCGCGTTCGGCCTCGTGGCCTTCGGCTTCCTCGGCATGGGCCCGGTGACCATCGCGGTCGACTCGTTCGGACCCGTCACCGACAACGCCCAGTCCGTTTACGAACTCTCCCAGATCGAGAGCAAGCCCGGCATCGCGGCCGAGATCGAGCGCGACTTCGGCTTCAAACCCGACTTCGAGGGCGGCAAACACCAGCTCGAGAAGGGCGATGGCGCGGGCAACACCTTCAAGGCCACGGCCAAGCCCGTGCTCATCGGCACCGCGGTCGTCGGCGCAACCACGATGGTCTTCGGCATCATCATGATGTTGAAGGCGCAGTTCCCCGACACGATCGAGCGCCTCTCGCTCGTTCACCCCGAGGCCATCATGGGCCTCCTGATGGGCGGCGCGGTCATCTACTGGTTCACCGGCGCCTCGACGCAGGCCGTCGTCACCGGCGCCTACCGCGCGGTTGTCTACATCAAGGACAACATGAAGCTCGACGCCGCCACCGCCGCGACCGAGGCCTCGAAGGAAGTCGTGAAGATCTGCACGCAGTACGCGCAAAAGGGCATGATCAATATCTTCATCGTGATCTTCTGCTTCAGCCTCTCGCTGGCGTTCTTCGACCCGTTCTTCTTCATCGGCTATCTTGTCGGCATGGCCTTCTTCGGCCTCTTCCAGGCCATCTTCATGGCCAACGCCGGCGGCGCCTGGGACAACGCCAAGAAGATCGTCGAGGTGGAGCTCAAGATGAAGAACACGCCGCTGCACGCCGCGACCGTCGTCGGCGACACCGTGGGCGACCCGTTCAAGGACACGTCCTCCGTCTCGCTCAACCCCGTGATCAAGTTCACCACGCTCTTCGGCCTCCTCGCCGTCGAGATCGCGGTGAAGATGCCCGACGGCCTGAAGCACACCCTCGGCGCCGCGATCTTCATCGTCGGCCTGGTGTTCGTGTACCGCAGCTTCTACGGCATGCGCATCCCGGTTGACGGAAAGAACGCCTGAGGCAATCCCCTCAAACTTTCGAAGCCGCGGCGCCCACCGCGGCTTTTTTTTGCGCCCTTTGCGCGGCGTCCTTCCATTTCGGCAAGAACGCCGTTGACGCGACCATACCCGCCCGGCTTCTTCCGCCTCCCCCTCGGGACTACGAGGGGAAGCAACAACCTAACACTACCCAGCAAACCAAACATGAAGAAGTTCGTTTCCCTTGTCCTCCTTGCCACCAGTCTTGCGGCTTCCGCCCGTGCGGCCGTCGTTGTCGGCGCCGACGTCGGCTACCTGGTCGACGGCGAAGAGGCCTACTACTCCGCCCGCATCGGCCTCCCGGTCGCCGCCCGCAACACGCTCACCCACCAGGTCGAGCTGGAGTTCGGCTACACCAGCCATGAGGATGGCGGCGCCAAGGGCAATTTCATGCCCCTGACGCTGAACTACCGCCTCGAAAGCACCCCGGCGAGCAAGCTCGGCTTCTACTTCGGCGCGGGCGCGGGCGTCGCGTTCACCGAAATCCGCGGCTATGGCCTCTCCGTGGAGGACAGCTCGTTCGCCGCGCAGGCGTTCGCCGGCCTCACCTACCAGGCCAACCCGACCGTCTCGCTGCACGCGGGCGTGAAGTACCTCTGGATCGACGAGATCGAGGTCTACGGCATCGACGTCGAAGTCGGCGACGACGTGGCCTTCACCGCCGGCCTCAGCTTCAAGTTCTAAGCCGGATCAGCGCGTGGTTGGGCGCCGGTGCGAAACCGGCGACCACCTGGGACGGCCGCGGCGCAAGCCGCGGCCTTTTTTGCGTTCCGTCGTCGGGCAAAAGCCATTCTCCAGCATTGCGCCACCCCCGCCATCCCGGCATCCTTTTCCTCGTCCGGACCTCCTGCGCTTTCCCATGAAATCCCGCTGCGCACCCCTCCTCCTCGCCCTCGGCGCCCTGTTGCTGGCGTCCTGCAACTACGACACCGCGCTGACGGCCAAGCCGACCCGGAACGTCGATGCCCGCCTGCTCGGCGACTGGGTGATGGTCGACAAGGACTCGGGCAAGGCCGAGGCCATGCAGGTGCGCCAACTGGACAATGACCACTACGTCGTCGCCCTGGACGGCGACATCTACAGCGCCTTCCACAGCGATTACCTCGGGGTCGCGTTCCTCAGCGTGCAGGATCTCAACGCGCCCGAGCGGCTTTATCTCTACCTGACCGTCGCCGTGTCCGCCGACGGCAAGCAGCTCACGGTGCGGACGGTGAACACCAAGCTCGTGCCGGGCACGACCAAGGGCCGCAACGCCCTGCAAAAGCTCATCAAGACGAACCTCGCGAGCCCCTCGCTGTTCGAGGAGCCGCTGGTCTTCAGCCGGCCCGTGCCCTCGTGAACCCGGCGGGCCCGTGATGAACGATGCGCTGCTGATCCTGGGCGTGCGCCTCGCCGGCGGCCTGCACTTTGTCACGCTGGTCCTGGCCTGCTTCACGCCGATCCCGCCCGACTGGGACAGGAACCTCGCCGCGCTGCCGCCCATCCACCGGCGCTTCGCGATCGCGCAGAATGTTTCCATCGGCGTGACGATCGCCGTGCTCGGGCTGCTCTCCCTCGGTTTCGCGCCCGTGCTGGTGGCCGGCAGCCCGCTGGCCCGCGCGGTGTGCGGCATCACCGCCCTTTTCTGGGGCGGCCGCCTGGCGGTGCTGCCGTGGCTGGGCGTCGGCCCGGCGCTGGCCACCCCGCTGCTGCGTCTGGGTTACCGGCTCCTGCTGGTGGAATGCAGCGCGTACGCCATCGCGTACGGCTACCTCGCGCTGCGTTGAGACCCACCCGGCCGGTGGGTTTTCACCCCACGGCCGAATCGGCGTCTGCACGGAACCGAACCCGGCGGCACGGGCACTAAAGAGAACCGGCCTACCCCAGCCCTCCGCGGGGCGCCATATCCCAAATCCCAACCGGCGTATTCGTACGCCCAACTCACCCACTGCTATGAAATCGAAACATCTCCTTCCTCTCCTTCCCGTGATTGCCCTCGGGTTTGCCGTCCCGGCGGTGGCCAGCGAAGCCAGCGCCAAGGCGGAATCCAACATCGCGGAGGTCCGCGGTGACGCCGCCAAGGCCGCCATGAACACCCTCGATGCGGAAATCGACCGCGTCGACGCCATGATCGACAACGCCCCCACGCCGGCCGACAAGGCCGCCGCCCAGGCCCGCATGGACGTCCTCAAGGAACGCCGCAACGAACTCCGCAAGACCTACGTCAAGGCCCGCTATGACGAACTCGCCGCGGACGTCCGCGCCGAGGGCAGCAAGTTCAGCGCTTGGACCAAGCGTACCTTCACGCGCGATCCGGCCGAAAAGGCCGCCGATGACATCAAGGACGCGACCGACGACGCGAAGGACGCCGCCAATGACGCGGCCCGCGACGCCCGCAAGGCCGCCAAGAAGGCCGGCGACAACACGTATGCCTACGCCAACTCGGCGGGCGCCGCCATTGACCTCGCCGCCTACAAGGCGCGCCCGACCGACACGAACAAGGACGAGGCCAAGGCCGCCATCAAGGCCCTCGACCAGAAGATCGACGAGCTCGACGACCGCGCCGACAAGATGCCGCGCGGTGCCGACCGTGACGCCGCGAAGCGCCGCGTGAAGGCGCTCGAAGACCGCAAGGACGAGCTCAAGCACGAGTTCAACAAGGCGCGCTTCAATGCCCTCGTGGACGACGTGCAGGGCGAGTGGAACCAGCTGGTCCACTAAGTCAGGCCGCTCTCTCCGGGGCGCCGGTCACGGACCGGCGCCCTTTGCGGCGACGGAGGCACCGTCGCTTCGTCTCCCCCAAACCTCAGCCCACTGTTCTCCCATGCTCCGCTGGTCCCTCATGTTTTTCATCTTCGGCCTCGTTGCCGCCGTGCTGGGCTTCACCAGCATCGCCGGCGCCGCCATCGGCATCGCCAAGATCCTGTTCTTCGTCTTTGCCGTGCTGTTCGTCATCACGCTCCTGATCGGCCTGCTCGCCACCCCGCGCAGTCCACGATAAAGAGAGCGCATCCGCGCTCTCAGCTCGAAAATGACACCGCCGGGATCCGTGACGGATTCCCGGCGGCAAGGTTCCGGTTATTACCCCTAACAACCGGAGGGACACACAAACCTAACTACTGCGCCGTCGTTATTCGGCGCGATTTTGCGGCGGGCCATCTTTTTCATCCTGCGCGCAGAATCGTAACACAGGCGGCTCGCTGCCCCGCCGGTATTGTGTCGTCCAAGTGAAAACCGCGGCTCAGCCGTGGCGATTTTTGAACGTCAGTTCGGCCACGCCGCTTTTGTCGAGCTGGCCGAGATTGAGCGCGACCATCCGGTCGAACTGGGCCTTGGTCGCGGCGGCCAGCGGCAGCGTGAGGCCGGTGTCCTTGCCGAGCTGGAGTGCGATGCCGGAGTCCTTCGCCGCGTGGGCCGCGGAAAAAAAGCAGTCGTGGGCGCGGTTCTGCATGTCCTCGCCGTCGGTCTTCAACACCTGCGAGTTCGCGCCCGTTTGCGCGAACACCTCGCGCAGCATGTCGAGGTCGAGCCCGAGCGCCGCACCCAGGCCCAGTCCCTCGGCGAGGCCGGCGGTGTTGATGTTCATGACCATGTTGACGAGCGCCTTCACCTGCGCCGCGCGGCCGGCCGGGCCGATGTAGCGCAGGGCCGAGCTGAGCTGCGCGAGGACCGGCTGCACGCGGTCGAACGCGGCACGATCGCCGCCGCACATCAGGTAAAGCGTGCCGTTGCGCGCCTGCGGGATCGACGAGGCCATGCAGCCCTCGAGCGACGACGCCCCGGCGGCCCGGGCGCGACGCTCCACCTCGACATGCGTTGCCGGCGTGATGGTCGCGCAATTGACGAACGTGCGCCCGGCCGCACCGCGCAGCAGCGAGTCGCCCGTCTCGGCAAAGACCGCCAGCTGGGCCGTGTCGTCGGGCACCACGGTGAACACGAGGTTCGCGGCGGCCGTGACCTCCGCGAGCGTCGCCGCCGGCTTGGCGCCGAGCTCCGCCGCGAGCGCGGTCGCGGCGGCGGCGTTCACATCGTAGACGGCGGTGAGCGCGTGGCCGCAATCCTTGAACCGGCGGGCCATGTTCGCCCCCATCCGTCCGACTCCCACAAAGGCAATTTTCTCAGGCATGGTGAAAAGTTATAGCTGCGAAGGGATATGAATTCAGGCGAATTGGAGGAAGATTTTATCTGCTGTCATCCTGAGCCGTGCGAAGGACCCAAGGGAAAAGCGTCCGCCGCGTCCCACGCTTGGGTCCTTCGCGCGGCTCAGGATGACGGAATGGGGATTTGTTTTCATTCCCATGATCAATGCCCCGTCGTTGGTTCACTCTTCGGTGTCAGGAGAATCGGTTTCAGCATCGTGGTCGGCGGGCTCAGCTCGAGCCAGGCGGTCGCGTAGCGCCGGCCGAGTTCGCGGAACGCCGGCGTCGTGAAATGCACCACCTCGGGCTCCTCCGGCCGGCCCTCCAGCCCGTCGGAGCGGACGAGGGCGCAATGCGGCACGAGCTCGGGCAGCCGGCGGATCTCCGCGTTGACCGGTCCTTCATTCGGGCAGAAGCGCCCGATCTCGCCGACGATCACCGGCACGTCCTGCACGCCGAGGTCGGCGCGGAGCTGGGCAATCATCCTGGCAAAGCGCACCGCATAGGTCGCGGCCTTTTCCGGCGCGCGATCGGATTCGCCCTGGTGCCAGAGAATGCCCGCGAGCCGGCCGTGCTTGAGCGCCTCCTTCGCACGGGCGACGGCGTTCACGTAGTGCGGCTGGCCCGGCGCCCATTCGTCGAGCGCGCTGCCGCCGAAGGCCGCGGGCACGAGCCCGATGACGGCGCCGGGCTGGGCGTCGGCCACGAGGGCCCCGAAGGTCTTGCCCAGGCCGGTGCCGATGCGCTCGGGCTTGTCGAAATGCATCGGGTCCACCGCGGGCACCCACGCGAGCTCCTTCGTCAACATGAAGACCCGCGGGTGCGGCGCGAGGTCCGGCGCCTCGACCTTGCCCCGGCCGGCCATGTTCGACTGCCCGATCAGGAGGAAAATCTGCATCTGGTCGGGGGTGTCGGCGAAGGCGGAGGCCACAAAGAGCGGGAACAGGCACGCCAGCACGGCGCGCAGCGGGGTGGGGTTCATGGCGGTGACTATGCGACGCCTCGCGGACGGCGCAAGTCGGGCGCCCGCGAAGTCGTGGGTCACCTTAATGGCAGGTCGGGGTTTATCCCCGACAGATAATGTCCGTGTCGGGCGTAAAGCCCGACCTACAGAAACCATTCGGTCGATGCGATTGGCCAATATATCCGGTACGCCGTTGGCGTCAGGCTTCTGGACTTCCGCCCGCCGGACCCACTAGCGTCGGGCCATGAAGTTCCCCCGCCTGCCCGCCCTGCTCGGCTTGGTTCTCGCCCTGTTCACCCCGGTCGCTTTTGCCGCCGACGCGATCTTCGACCTGTGGGCCGAAGCCCTCACCACCGAGGCCATGCGCGCCGATCCCACGAGCGCCACCCAGGTCCAGTATTTCACCGGCGCCGAACAGGACGCGGCCGACCGGAAGCTCACGCCGTTCACCAAGGCCTACCGCGAGGAACGCCTCGCCGTGGCCCGGCGCGCCCTGGACGAACTGGCGAAGTTCGACCGCGCCAAATTCAGCCCGCAGCAGCGCATCTCGGCGCGGATCCTCGAGTGGGACCTGAACGAGCGCATCAAGGGCGAGGCCTTCCAGGACTACAATTTCGTCTTCAACCAGTTTCGCGGGCTGCATGTCCGCCTCGTCAATTTCCTGAGCCAGACGCACCCGATCCGCAACCGGCGCGACATCGAGAACTACCTCGCTCGCCTCGAGCTCGTTGCCGCGCAGATGGACGAGGGCATCGCGCAGGCCCGCGACGCCCAGGCCCGGGGCTTCCTCATGCCGAGCTTCATCACGGCCTCCGCCATCGGGCAGTTCGACCGCTTCCTCGCCGACGCGCCGGCCAAGAACGTCCTCGTCGCCTCGCTCGACGAGCGCGCCGCCGCCCTGAAGGACGTCAGCGCGGAAGACCGCGCCGCCTTCGTCGCTGCCGCCGAGAAGACCGTGCGCACCGCGATCATCCCCGCCTACACCCGCGCCCGGGCCCTGCTGAAGGAGCAGCTGCCGGAAACCAACGACCACGCCGGCCTCGGCTGGCTGCCGGGCGGCGAGGCCGCCTACGCCTATTTCCTCGGCCGGAACACGACCACCACGCTCTCGCCGCAGGAGGTGCACGCGATCGGTCTCAAGGAGGTGGCGCGCATCGAGGCGGAAATGGACGTGCTGCTGAAGCAGCTCGGCTACCCGGAGGGTTCGATCAAGGCCCGCATGGAGCGGCTCGAGGCCGACCTGCAGCCGCCGGCGGATCCCGATCCGCGCCCGGCCCTGCTCGCGCGCTATGTCGACATCCTCGCCGACGCCGAGAAGCGCGCCGCCTTGCTTTTTGACCTGCGCCCGCAGGCGCCGTGCGTGGTGAAGCGCGAGCCGCCGTTCACCGAGAAGACCGCTGCCGCCCATTATACGCCGCCGGCGCGCGACGGTTCGCGTCCGGGCACCTTCTGGGCGCCGCTGCCCGGCCCGTACGAGATGACCGGCATGCGCACGCTGGTTTATCACGAGGCCATCCCCGGCCATCATTTCCAGATCGCGCTGCAGCAGGAGATGACCGACCTGCCCCGCTTCCGCCAGGACCGCATCTTCGGCGGCGCCACGGCGCACTCCGAGGGTTGGGCCCTCTACGCCGAGCACCTCGCCGCCGAATCCGGCTGGTATGAGGGCGACGTCGTCGGCCACCTCGGCCAGCTCGACGACGAACTGTTCCGTGCCCGCCGCCTCGTCGTCGACACCGGCCTGCACGCCATGAAGTGGACGCGCCAGCAGGCCATCGACTACGGCATCAAGGCCTCGGAGGTGGAGCGCTACGTCGTGCTCCCCGGCCAGGCCTGCGCCTACAAAATCGGCATGCTCAAGATCCTCGCGCTGCGCGCGAAGGCCCAGCAGGCGCTGGGCGCCAAATTCTCGCTGAAGGAATTCCACAACGTCGTCCTGCGCGCCGGCAACATGCCGCTGTCGGTGCTCGAGCAGGTGGTTGACGACTGGATCGCGGCCGGCGGCGTGGCGGGCTGAACCGCGTAGGGGCGCAGACTTGCTGCGCCCAATCCACCCTCTCCTTGTAGGGGTCGAGCTTGCTCGATCCTTCTCACGCAGCGCGCGTGACGCCCCAAGGGATCGAGCGAGCTCGACCCCTACAGGAAAACCGGAATCCCGCGGACGCGGGATTGGGCGCAGCGAGTCTGCGCCCCTACGGGAACCTCCATCCACCACCGGGCTACAGTTCGGCGCTGCCCGCATCGGGCACTGCACCGACCGCATGGCGACGGGGTCTTGCGACGCGCGCGACAAGTTCGCATCCTGCAGTCCGCTTGAACCTCGACGCCTACTTCGACCGCATCGGCTACCGCGGCCCGCGTGAACCCACGCTGGCCCTGTTGCACGCGATCACGCTGCACCATGCGACGTCGATCCCGTTCGAGAATCTCGACGTGCTGCTGGGCCGCGGCATCAGCCTCGACCCGGCGGCCATCGAGCGGAAGCTGGTCCACGACCGGCGGGGCGGGTACTGTTTCGAACAGAACAACCTGCTCCTGCAGGTGCTGCGCGCCCTCGGCTACCGCGTGACGCCGATCGGGGCGCGCGTGCGCTGGCAGATCCCGCGCGACGTCGTGCCGGCGCGGACGCATCTCTTCCTCCGCGTGCATCTCGCCGAAGGCGACTGGCTCACCGACGTCGGTATGGGCAGCGCCTCGCTCACCTGCGCGCTGCCGCTGGAGTTCGACCGCGAGCTGCCGACCCCGCACGAGGCGCGGCGCCTGGCGCGCGAGGCCGGCCGGATGTTCCACCAGCTCTGGACCGGCAAGGAGTGGGCGGATGCCTGCGAGTTCACTTTCGAGGAGATGCACCCGATCGACTGCGAGGTGGCGAACTGGTGGACCAGCGCCAGCCCGGCGTCGCATTTCAGAACCCAGGTCGTGGCCGGCATCGCGGTGCCCGACGGCACGCGCAAAGGCATCCGCGGCGGGGAGTTCACACACCGCCGCGGCGGGGAAATCCTCCAGCGTATCACGATCACGTCCTCCGACCACGCGCTCGCGCTGCTGGCGGAACATTTCGGCCTGCGCCTGCCGGCGGGCACGCGGCTGGAGCCGCTGGCACCGGCCGTCCCCTAGAATCCCTGCACCTTTGGCGGGTCGGCCTCCCGCCCGACCGGTTGGGCGGTCCCTCGACGGGCTCGGGATCCTGAGCTTGTCGAACGGAGAGCCCAACCCTCCAGCGAGAGAGATGCCCTCGCAACATTCCGGACGCGGTTGAGTGCGAAGCGCTCCGTCGGCTGCGATGAGCGTTTTGTGCAATTTTCGGAGCGCCGTGCGTACTTTACCGGCGCCGACCCGCCGCGCTTAGGTTCCGGGTGCCGCCCCATGTGTACCCCTAGCACTGGCAGTGCGTCGTGCGCGCGCCCCACCCGGTCGCGCGGGCGATTTCTGCCAGGGGTCCGGCACCAACTGTCCTAATCCCCATGAAACCCAACCGAACCCGTTCGCTGCTCCACGCGACCTCCGTCGCCGCCCTCCTCCTGGGCTCCGCCGGCCTGGCCCAAGCCCAGGCGCCCGCCACCCCTCCCCCCGCGGCCCCCGCCGCCGCTCCTGAAGCCGACAAGAAGGACGTCGTCACCCTCCCGACCTTCGTGATCAACGAGGAGCCGGCCAATCCCTACGTCTCCAAGCAGGCGCTCTCCGGCACCCGCGTGGCGATGGAAATCATGGATATCCCGCAGACCGTCTCCATCGTCACGAGCGAGTTCATGAAGGATACGATGAGCCAGCGCATGCTCGACGCGGCGAAGTACATCACGCCCGTCGTCGAATCCACGCTGCCCGTCGGCGGCGACCGTTACACAATCCGCGGCTTCCAAGTCTCCCACGAGTTCATCGACGGTATGGTGATCTCCGGTGAGGACGGCTACAGCATGTCCCTCGCGCCCTACAACATCGACCGCATCGAGATCATCAAGGGCCCGAACGCCATCCTCGTCCCCGGCGGCGCCCCCGGCGGCCAGTTCAACCCGATCACCAAGTCGCCGATCATGAAGGACCAGTCCTCGGTGACCCTCGAGCTCGCGCAGTACATCGGCAATGCCATCAGCACCGACGTGAACCGGATCCTCTCCGAGAAGCACGGCGTCGCCGGCCGCGTGGTCGCCGCCTACTGGAAAAGCGACGGCTACACCAAGAACTTCGAGCGTACCGGCTACATGTTCGCCCCCTCCCTGGCCTGGCAGATGTCCCCCGCCGTGAAGCTCAACCTCAAGTTCGAGATGGTGCACAACCATGAGACCCCGGCCATCTCCGTGCCACTCGACCCGGCCGTCGGCAGCGCCGACTACGCCTACCTCGCCCGCGGCGTGCCGCGCGACTTCTCCTTCGGCAACGAACAGGACAAGCGCATCCGCGACACCTGGCGCGTCACCTCCGAGCTGCTGACGACCCTCAGCGAGCACATCACCTCGCGCCTGATGATCTCGGCCAACCAGGTCATGCGCAAGGACCAGGGCGGCAGCACCGCCTCCATCTTCTTCCCGAACGGTTCCGGCGGCTACACGGCGTTCAATCCGACCCGCAACCCCTACACGGGCATGTACGAGCCGGGTCATGTCTGGACCGTGGACAACTCCGGCGCCTACGCCGTCGCCACCATGACCAATGTCCCGATTCCCGACCCGAGCACCTGGATCTTCCGCCGCATCAACGGCAGCGACCACCTCCAGTACGACGAGGCCCACTTCCGCAACGACTACGCGATGAACCTCGAGAATAGCGTCGTGAAATCCACCACCATCGCCGGCCTGGCGGGCAACTTCTCCAAGACCAAGTGGCGCAGCTGGGCGGGCTCCTCGCAGGGCCCGGACGTCCCGAACACCCCGGCGGGCTTTGAGAACATCACCTATACGCCCTACAACTTCACGACCCTGACGACGGCCAAGGACGCCAAGCTGACCGAGGGCCAGATGTACGTCTACGAGACGGCGAACTTCCTCGGCAACCGCCTCCTGCTCTCCGGCGGCCTCTCCCGCTACTGGGGCACGCTGTCGCGCACCGACAATTACAACATCCCCGCGCCCGGCCCGGAGAAGACGCTGAACATCTCGAGCACGGCCAAGAGCTACGGCATCGTGGTCCGCCCGATCAAGCCGCTGTCGGTCTACTACAGCCACAATTCGTCGGGCGCCACCATGCCCGGCTCGCTGCAGGCCGGCAACGCCAACCTCGCCACCTCCGCCAACCCCCCGTACAAGCCGTCCGAGGGTGAGCAGGATGAGTACGGCCTCAAGGGTTCGTTCTTCGACGAGAAGCTCACGTTCTCAATCTGCCACTTCGACATCACGCAGACCAACTACGCGGTGCCAAACAGCGAATACTACGTGCTCGTCTCGCAGGGCAACCAGGCCGCCGCCAATCTGCTCCCGACCAGCACTTTCCTCGACGTGCAGTCCAAGGGCTGGGAAGGCGAGGCCTCCTGGGCGGTGAACAAGAACCTCACGCTCATCGGCAACCTCTCGTCCTTCACCTACCGCCAGCCGACCGGCGTGCGCATCCGCGCGGTGCCCGACCACATCTGGGCCGCCTTTGCGGATTACCACTTCGTCGACGGCGCGCTGAACGGCTGGGGCGCCAACCTCGGCGTGGACTCGAAGTCCGACATGGTGGGCGAGAGCGTCACCGCCCTCACCACCACCAAGCCGCTCCAGGGCGTGACCGAGACCTACCCGGGCGTCGCCGCCGGCTTCGTGCCGCAACAGGCGTCCTACAAGTACGACGGCCGCACCCTCTGGAACCTCGGCATCTACTACAAGGCCAAGTCCTGGACCGCCCGCGTGCAGTGCAACAACCTCTTCGACGAGGACTACATCTCCGTGGGTGGCAGCCGCACCGCCATCGCCGTGGGTGTTCCCCGTGAGTTCCGCGGGACCTTCACCTACAACTTCTAAGCTTCGGTTCGGTTCCGGGCGGACTTCCGAGCTCCGCCCGTTTGCAGCCGGCTCGTTCGCGAGCCGGCTGTTTTTTTTGGGGGCCGGTGCGCCGGTCGATCTATGTGCTGGAGGGTTGGGCTCCCGCCCAACCGGTCGGGCGGGAGCCCGACCCTCCAACGGAATCGTCCACCGCCCGACGTTCGCCTTCCGGATTGTCCGCCCCGCGCCCGGACCGGCTGACCCCGCCGGCGCATCGGACTGGCCGATATTGGCCGGCTGGCCCCGGGGGAAGGCACTCGCATGTTCACCGCAACCCCGAGGCATTACCCCTATGCTGCGCTACTTCGCCAACGGTCGCATTCGCTGGAAAAACGGCATGCGCTGCAACACGCGCACGAATTGGGAATTCTATGCGGTCATCGACGGGCGCTGCGGCGCGGTGCTGCAGGACGGGGCGCGACCGGTTTTCCACGAAAGGACGATCTGGGTGTTCGCGCCCGGGTGTTCCCACGCCTGGGTCGACGACGGCCATCACACCTACCACCGCCTTTCCTTCCACTTCGGCAGCGTGCCGTACCCGCTGGACGAGATCGTGCGCGAGGCCGGCGGCTGGCTGATGCGATCGCTGACCGACGATGTCATCGCCCGGCTGCAGGACATTGCCGCGGCCCTGGAGCCGCATTTTTGCCAGCCGGTGAAGGCCAGCCCCCTGCACTTCCAGCGCGCCCTCACGGAGCTTTCGCTCCTCCTGCTCGAGGGCCAGGCCCACGCGGCGACCCCGATCACGCTGACCGACGTCGCCAGCTTCAAGGTCGAGCGCGCCCTCTCCTGGTACACGGAGCACCTCTCGCGCAACCCCTCCGTGAAGGAGGTCGCCGAGGCGGTCCACACCTCCGTCAGCCACCTCCGCCGGCTCTTCGTCGAGGTGCGCGGCACGGGCCCGAAGGAACTCTTCCGGCGGGTCCGGCTCGACCACGCGCAGGACCTCATGGGCCGGACCAACCTGACGCTCGACGAGATCGCCGCGCGCTGCGGCTACAACGGGGCCAGCCACTTCTGCCGCGACTACAAGGCGGTGCACCACTTCACGCCGTCGACGTGGCGCCGCCGCCTGATCGACCGCTTCGCCGAGCCGCTTCCGGCCGGCGAGGTCCCCGTCCGCCAGTTCAGCGCCCGCCCCGGCGAGCGCCGCCTGCGGGCGTGAGGCCGGGCGGCTGCTGTAACGTATTACGTTACAGCTCGCACTCCCACTCCCTCCGTCATCCTGAGCGCAGCGAAGGATCCACTCCGGCGAGTGAAGCGCACGCCGACCCAGTGGATCCTTCGCTGCGCTCAGGATGACGGCAAAGAACAGATGCTACGTTTTTCCCGGCGGCTCCCGTTCCTCGTTGAGCTCGATCAGCTCGAAGGTCGTGCAAGCGGGATGGCCGTCAAGGCCGGCGGCGGTCTTGACCTTGGCCACGAAGCCCGAGACGCGGTCGTTCCAGCCGAGCTTCCGCACGAACTCGTTCCAGACGTTGGCCTGCCCGCGTGTCGGGCGCAGGCCGCGGGCGAAAATCCATTCCGCCAGCTCGTCGTCGGTCCCGCCCTCCGCCACGCGCGCCGCGATGTCCTCGAACTTCACGTTGAGGAAGCCACAAAGATTGCCGTCGAGTCCGACCGAGAGGCCATAGTTTCGGTGGTAGTCCTCCGGCAGCCGGCCGGCCTGCATCAGCCGGATCTTGTCGAGCATGCGGCCGAGGTGGTGCAGACCGCCGAGGGTCTTGTCGAAGGGGGAACGCAAACCGTCAACGCGGGGCATGGACGTCAGATATCACGCGGCCGCCGGCGGGCAACTTCTTCCCCCGGCTGTGCTGGCGGCCCAACCTCCCCTGTCATCGCGAGGCTGGCGAAGCCGGCCGTGGCGATCCAGCCAGGGCGTGTTTTGAAAATGTCATTGCGAGGAGGCCCACGAAGTGGGCTGACGAAGCAATCCAGCTGGATCACCACGGCCCGCTCTGCGGGCCTCGTGATGACAGACATTTTTAAAACACGCTCCAGCTGGATTGCTTCGTCGCGCGCTTCGCGCACTCCTCGCAATGACAAATCAGGAGGCGACGCGGTCGTCGGCTCAAAGTGACTGGTCGGAAAGCCGGACGCGCGCCACGCCCTCCACCGGTTTTCCCTTCACCAGCGCCGGCTTGTAGAAGATCTCGCCGAGCACCTCCGTCATGACCGGGTCCTCGAGCTGGATGCTGCAGGCCTCGTCGGCGTAGGCGGAGAGCAGCGTGCCCTCCGGGGACACCTTCACGTAGCAGGTGCGGCCCTGCTGCTCCACCGTCAGCCGGTCACGGTCACCGGGGCGCAATCCGCCGGGCGCGGTCGCGGCCGGCACGGTGGCACCCTTGTTCGCCCCGAGGTGCTCGATGAGGATGTACTGCCGCGCCTCGTCGCGCGTGAGCTCCACGCGCTTGGGGGAAACGTTGGTGGCGACTTCCTTGCCGCGATTGTAGATGTGGACCTGGCATTCGACGAATTTGAACCCCTTCGGCATGCCGCCCTCGCGCACCCGGATGTAGTGCGGCTTCGGCGTGATGGGATCGAGCGACTTCGCGTAGATGAGCATGCCCTCGTTGCCCGGCTTGGCATCGTGCTCCAGCACCTTGAACAGGACCACCATGTACGGATCGGTCAGCTCGACCGGGGAGGAGATCTTGAAGGATGCCTCCACCGCATCGTAATTTCCCTCCGCCAGCTCCTTGGCCATGGTCTCCGCGTGCGTGCCCGTGTTGTACCGATCCTGCATCATCATCTGGCCGCTCGCGTCGAGCTGCCGGTTGGCCAGATCGAGCCGCGCTTGCGCGGCATCGGCGGCGGCCTGGGTTTGCGCGGCGCCGAAACCGCCGGCGTTGTTGGCGGCCGTCGCCGAGGCCATGCCGGCGCTGAGCGAGGCGCTGAGCATTTCCCCGTAGGCCAGGTCCTGCACCGCGGCGGCGCCGCCGGCCGCGCCCGATTCCCGCTGGAACTTCAGCCGCGGGTCGTTGCCGGGCGTGTAACTGGGACCGCTCTCCAGTCCCGCCAGCTCCACGACGGCGCCGGTCAGCTTGAGATCGTTGTCGACCTTGATGTCGGTCGAGCGCAGGCGGGTCGGAACGTAGACTTCCTTCCGGTTGATGCGGATCACGAACTCGCTGCCGACCACGTCTTCGACGCGATAGTATTTTTTCTCCCGCTGCACCGACAAGTCGGCGCCCATGAACAGCACGTGGGTCTTGGGTTCCGCCGGCTTTGCGGCCGCTTTCTCCGCCGCCGGCAGCAGCTGAGCCGGCAGCAGCAGGCCGGCCAGGAACGGGGCGATACGGCAAGGCCAGGTCGGAAGGTTTTTCATCATAATATTTCCTGGAGACAAAGTGCTCGGGCGGATCAGAGAATCAAATCGGCGGGACGCATCCGGGCCACGCTTTCGTCCCGGCTTGGCGGGACTCACGCGCGGCTATACGGAATCCGCTCATAGCGACTGATCCGACAGCCGCACGCGCGCCACGCCTTCCACCGGTTTTCCATTCACGAGGGCCGGCTTGTAGAAAACTTCGCCCAGCACCGCGGTCATGGACCCGTCGTCCAGCTGGATAGTGCACGCCTCGTCGGCAAACGCGGCCACCAGCGTGCCCTCCGGTGATACCTTCACATAGCTGGTCCGGATCAACTGCTCGTTCGTCAATCGCTCGCGGTCGCCGGGACGCAGGCCGCCGGCAGTGGGCATGGCCGGCACCGTGACGCCCTTGTTCGCGCCCAGGTGTTCCATGAGGATATACTGCCGCGCCTCGTCGCGCGTGAGGTCCACGCGTTTGGGCGAGACGTTGGTGGCGACCTCCCGGCCGCGATTGTAGATATGGATCTGGCACTCGACGAACTTGAAGCCTCGCGGCAAGCCGCCTTCGCGGACCCGGATGTAGTGCGGCTTCGTCGTGATGGGATCGAGCGTCTTCGCGTAGATGAGCATGCCCTCGCTGCCCGGCTTGGCGTCGCGCTCGAGAATCTTGAACATGAGCACCATGTACGGATCGTTCAGCTCAATCGGGGAGGAAATCTTGAATGACGCCTCGACGGCGTCGTAATTTCCCTCCGCCAGCTCCTTGGCCAGGGTGTCGGCGTGAGTGCCGGTGTTGTACCGGTCCTGCATCATCATCTGGCTGCTCCCATCGAGCTGTGCGCGCGATACCTCCAAGTTCGCGTAGGCGCGCGCCGCCGCAGCCAGCGCACCCTCGGACCCTGGGTCGCCACTGGCCTGACGGAACGGATCACCATCGCCCGCTGCGATCACTGCCGCTTGGGCGAAGCTGTTGGACAGTTCCGCCGACACCATCTTGCCGTAAGCGAGGTCCTGCACTGCCGCAGCGCCGCCGGCCGCCCCCGATTCGCGCTGAAATTTCAGGTTGGGGTCGTTGGCCGGCGTATAACCGGGACCGCTCTGCCATCCGTCCAGCTGCACGACGGCGCCGGTGAGTTTGAGGTCGTGGCCCACCTTGATTTCGGTCGAGCGCAGGCGGGTGGGAATGAACACCTCCTTCTTGTTGACGCGAATCATGAACTCGCTGCCGACCACATTCTCGACGCGGTAGAATTTCTTCTCCCGCTGCACGGACAGGTCGGCACCCATGAACAGCACGTGGCTCTTGGGCTCCTCCGGCTTCTTGGCCGCAGCCGTCTCGGCCGCCGACACGCCCAACGGGAGCAGCAGCAGGCCGGGAAAAAATCGGGTGAGCCGGGCTGACCGGGTCGGAAGGTTTTTCATCAGATAATTCCTGGAGACAAAGTGGTCGGGCGGATCAGAGAATCAAATCGGCGGGACGCACCCGGGCGACGCCGGCAACGGCCTTGCCTTTCACCAATGCCGGCCGGAAGAAGGCGTCCGCCAGGACCGCCTTCAACTCGTCGTCGCCCAGTTGAAAGTTGGCCGCCTCGTCGCGAAAAACGCCGAGCAGCGCTCCGTCCGCCCCGACCTTGACATAGCAGGTGGTCTGCAGCTGTTCGCCGGACAAGCGGGTCCGCGCCGCCGGCGTCAGGCTGCCGGGCAGCGCCGAGGCGGGCTGGGTCGCGTCCTTGTTGGCGGCGAGGTATTCCAGGACGAGATATTGGCGCGCCTCGTCGCGATTGAGTTCGACGCGCTTCGCCGAGGCATTGGTGGCGACCTCCTTGCCGCGATTGTAGATGTGCACCTCGTGACGCAAAAACTTGAAGCCGATGGGCATGCCGCCCTCCCGGATGCGGATGTACTTCGGTTTCGCGGTGATGGGGTCGAGCCCCTCGCCGTGGATCAACAGGCTGACCTCGCCCGGCTTCGCCCCGCGCTGCTGGAATTCCACGAGGACAACCATGTACGGGTCGTCGAGCGGCACGGGAGAGGAAATCTTGAACGACACGTCCACCATGTCGTAGTTGCCCTCGGCCAGCTCCTTCGCGAGATCCCCGGCTTGGTTCGGGATCGACGTATAGTCGCTTTGGAGCTGGTACCCCCGACGTCGCCGCTTGGTTCTGTTGGATATCGAGATTGATTTCGAGCGCCTTCTCCATATCGGGCAGGCGAATCGGCGCATTTCGCATCACTTCGAGCGTGTTCGCCGTCTCCGCCGCCTGATAGGTCGCCACTTCATTCGCTGCCTTGGCGCCGCTCGCCGCGCCCGAACGGGCGGCGAACTTCAAATTGGGGTCGTTGGCCGGGGTATAGCCCGGACCACCCTCCAGGTTGTCCAGCTGCACCGCGAGAGCCGACAGCTTCAGCTCGCGGTCAACCTTGATGTTGTTGGACAGCAGGCGGGTGCGGACAAATCGCTGCTTGCCGTCGACGGTGATGACAAACTCGCTGCCGTCGACATCCTGAACCGGATAGAAGCGCTTGCCCTGCTGGACGGACAGATCCGCGCCCATGAACAGCACGTGGGTCTTGGCGGGCGCCGCCGGGGGCGGCGCAGCGCGGGTGACGGCCGGCAGCAGCCCGACGACCAGGAGCGCAGGGAGGAAGCGGTGAAGTGCCATGCGGATAATCGTGCCGGCTGGCGCTAGAGAATCAGGTCGACCGGACGCACGCGGGCCATCCCGACCACGGGCTTGCCCTTCATCAAGGCCGGCTTGAAGAACGCCTCGCTCAACACCGCGATTAATGTCTCGTCAGCCAGCCGGACCGTGGCGCCCTCGTCGTGGAAAATGCCCGCCACGCTGCCGTCGGCCGCGACCCGCACATAACAGGTGCCCTGCAACTGCGCTCCCGTCAGCCGGTCCCGGGCGGCCGGCGGCAGGCATCCGGCCAGGGCGGAGGCGGGCCGCGTGGCGTCCTTGTTGGCGGCAAGGTATTCCATGATGAGGTATTGCCGGGCTTCGTCGTGATTGAGTTCGACGCGTTTGGAAGAGGCGTTCGTGGCCACCTCCTTGCCGCGATTGAAGATGCGCACTTCATAGCGGAGGATCTTGAAGCCCACCGGCATCCCGCCCTCGCGCACGCGGATGTATTTCGGAGTGGGGCCGATCGGCTCGAGGGCTTCCGCGTGGATCAGCTGCCGGAACTCCCCCGGCTTCGCGTCGCGGGGTTGCAAATCGACGAGCACCACCATGTAGGGATCGTCCAGCACCTCCGGCGAGGAAACGCGGAACGAAACATCCAGCATGTCGAAATTTCCCTCGGCCAGTTCCTTCGCGAGATCGTTGGCCATGCCCGGGATGGAGCCGTAGTCCGTGCCCATCTGGTAGTCGGCGATGTTGGCGGAGGCTTGCGTATTATCGGCCATCCGGGTGAGCGCCCCGATCATGTAGTCGTTACCGGGCAGCAGTTTTGCGCCTTCGAGCGCGGTGCGTGCCTCGGCTGCCTGAAAATTCCCGAGATCACTGGCAGCCTGCGCCCCGGCAGCCGAGCCCGACCGGGCGTTGAACTTGTGCCGCGGGTCGGTCGCCGGCGAGTAACCGGCCTCGCCGCGCAGGTCGTCGAGCTTCACCGACATGGCGGTCAGCTTGAGCTCGTAGTCGATCTTCAGGTTGTTGGACTGCAGGCGGGTCCGGACGAACTGGCGCTTGCCGCCGACCGTGATGACAAACTCGCTGCCGTCGACGTCCTCGATCTGGTAGAAGCGCTTCCCCTGCTGGACCGACAGATTGGCGCCCATGAACAGCACCTGCGGGGCGGCCGCGAAGCCAGCACCGGCCGCCCACAGGCCGGCGAGGACGGTGCTGACGAGGCGGAGCTTCATGGGGTGGCGGCTGTTTCCTCGCCGACGAGCGTCTGCACGCGGGCGAGATAATCGGCCACGGCGTCGCTGTGTTCGAGGCTGAGGGCTTTCTTCAGGTGCTCGACGCTACGCGCGTAGTGCTTCTGGCGCAACTCGAGGTTGGCGAGCTCGAGGCTGGCCCGGTAGGCGGCGTCGGGGATGCGCGCGGCGGAATCGAACAGGAACGCGGCGCGGGCGTCGTCACCCTGGGCCGCGTGCACCGCGCCGAGCGCGAGAAGCGCCGAACCGTTCATGGGTTCGGTGGCGAGCACCGCCTCGAGGTCCCGGCGGGCATCGGCCCAGCGTTCGGCGGCGCGGGCGATCTGGGCCTGCACGAGCAGGCGGGTGATCTGGCCGTGGGCGCTGAGCGTGGCCGGGAGCGCCTTGAGGGCGGCGGTGGCCTCGACCGGCCGGCCGGCGGCGGAGAGGGTCTGGGCAAGGCGCAGCAGTTTCTGCTCGCCGGTGGCGGGTTCGGGCTTGAGGAGCTTCGTGTAGATCGCGAGCGCCTCGCGGTTCAAGCCCTGCTCGGCATAGAGATCGCCGAGCAGGATGAGTTCCTCGCCGGTGGCGACGCCGGCCCCGGCCGACAACTCGAGCACGGCGATGGCCTCGAGCTTGCGATGGCCGGTGAGGAGGACGTTGGCGAGGATGAGCCAGAAGCGGGACTCGGTCGGTTTGGCCTTGATGAGGGTGCGGGCGATCGCCTCGGCGCGGACGAGCTGCTGGCCCTGGACGCAGAGCCGCAGCAAGCCTTCCTGCCAGTCGGCATTGCCCGGGTCGCCGCTGAGCGCCTGCATGTAAGCCACCTCGGCGGCGATGGAGTTGCCCTCTTTCTCGAGGCTGTAGCCGAGGAGGCCATAGGTGGAGGGCTCGCGGTCGCCGAGCGAGACGGATTTCGAGAAGGCCTTCACCGCCTCCTCGAAGCGATTCGTCGTGTAGTAGAGCACGCCGAGGTTGTTCCAGGCGCGGAGGAACGTCGGGTAGCGCTCGACGGCGCTCCGGTAGCTCGCCTCGGTCTTGGCGGTGTCACCCGCGGCGTAGTAGGCGTTGCCGAGGATGAACTCGAAGGCCGGACTCGGCTTCTCCTTCTCGTTGACCATGCCCTCCAGCAGGCGAAGCGCAAAGGTCGGGTTGGTCTCGAGCATGGTCAGCATCTTCTCGTAGAGCGCATATTCCTCGGCCGTCATCTCGGGCTCGCGCTCCCGCAGGAAGGAGGACGACTCGTTGATGATCCGCTTGGCGTCGAGCTGCGGCTTCAGCGAGTCGCGGCGGGCGAACATGTCCTGGGCCAGGCTCAGGTCGAAGACGTCCTCCGAATTGTTCTGGCCGAAGAGACCGGCGGACAACAGGAGCAGGAGCGGAAGGAAGCGCAGTTTCATGGCTCGATCAGGGGTCGAAGGGGGTGTTGCCGGTCCAGTCGACGCGGATGTTCTGCTGCACGAGGCAGCGGACCTTGTGGCCTTTTTTCATGGCCGGGCTGAACACCCAGGCCTCGCGGATGTCGCGCAGCAGGATCTCGTCAAAGTACTTGTTGCCCGAACCCTGCAGGAGGCGGACGTTCGCGACCGCGCCGCGGGTGTCGATGAGGATGAGCACGGAAATCTTCAGGGACTGCGCACCGCCGCGCACGGCCGGCGGGACGGACGGCTTGGGGCGGGAAATCACCGCCGGCCGCTGGTCGACTTCGTATTGCTGGAAGATGCGCGAGAAATCCCCGCCGATCTCGGTGCGCGGCTTGAACTCGGTGTAGAGCTGTGAGGGATTGATTCTCGCCGAGGGCGCCGTGGTGTTGGCGGGCAGGAGCGTGGCCAGATCCGGCGGCACCACGGCGATCTTCACCGAGCTCTCGGCGGCGGCGATATCCAGGCCGGAGAACGGCGTCGCGGCCACGGCGAGCGGCTGCAGTTCGACCGGCCGCGGCGGCGGCGCCTCCAGCGGAATCGACATCGCGCGCAGCTCGGTCATGTCCGGCTCCTCCGCTTTCTCACCGCCGATCCCGAAATGCGCGACGGCCAGGAAAAGCGCGAGCGTGAAGCCCGCGCCAAGGGCCAGGCTCAGCGCCTCCATCGCCGCGATGGCGCGGGAGCTCTCCGGCGGGGGCAGGGTGAGGACATGCGCCATGGCTCAGGGGGCGGCCGCGCGGGCCGTGGCGAATTGCACCTGCTTGATGCCGGCCCGCTTGGCTTCGGTATAAACCTGGGCGAACACGCCGAGGTCGGTGACCTGGTCGCCGCGCACGATCAGCGACGGCGAGCGGCCCACGGCCGCCTGCTTGAGCACCGCCGCCACCTGGTCGGTGCGGATTTCCTGCCCGTCGAACCAGATGCGGTTGTCGGCGGCGATGGCGATGAGCAACGCGTTCTGGTCCGTGCTGAGCGCGCCGACGACGTCGGGCTTCTCCACCTCCACCCCGGGGTCGTTCACGAACGAGCTGCTGACCATCAGGAAAATCACCAGCACCATGATGCAGTCCACCATCGGGACCATGTCGATGTGCGTGGCCTCGAAGCGGTGGGCCTGGCGGTGGCGTCCGATCATGACAGGCCCTCCGCGTGGCGCAGACCGCGCTCCCGCCGGTTCACGGCTTCGACCTGCCGCTGCATCTCCCGGTGCGCGACATAGACCAGCAGCATCGCGGGAATGGCGACCATCAGGCCCGACTCCGTCGCGAGCAACACTTCCGAAATGCCGCCCGCCAGGCCCTCCATGGATTTCTGGCCGCCGCCGAGCGACAGGCTGGCGAAGGTTTTCTCCATGCCGCTGACGGTGCCCAGCAGCCCGAGCAACGGCGCCGCCGCGATCATGGGCCCGATGGCGGCGCGCTGGCGGCGGAAGGATTCCCGCAGCTCGACCTGGAGTCCGTGCAGCTGCGGCCGGTTCGCCGCCGCCCGCAGCTGCCGGCGCATCCGGCCGAGCAGGAAGAGCAGGCGGAAGCAGCGGGAATAAAGCATCACCGACAGCGCGATGATCACGGGCATCACCCAGCCGCCCCGTTCGAGGAGATGGGCCAGGGCGCTCATTTTTGCACTTCCTCCGGCACGACGCCGCTCTGCGCCGAGCCCGCGGCCGCCACAAATTCCAGGGCCTGCCGCTCCAGCTGCGCGAGATTCTTGTTGATGCGATGCGCCAGGAAGCCGTGCGCCACCAGGGTCGGGATGGCGACCACCAGGCCGAGTTCGGTCGCGACGAGCACCTCCGAGATGCCGCTGGACAGCTTGGCCGCGCTGCCGGTGCCGAAGACCGTGATGAGCGTGAACGTTTTCACCATGCCGACGACGGTGCCGAGCAGGCCCATGAGAGGCGCCGCGGTGGCGATGACCGCGAGCAGCGGCAGGCGCCGTTCGAAATGCAGGCGCTGGCCCAGCAGGACCGCCTCCAGCCGTTCCTCCAGGATGTCCGCCGGTTCGTCGAGGTGGCGCAGGCCCTCCGCGAAGACCTCGCGCGTGGTGCGGCCGAGCGACGCGAGCGCGGTTTGCGCCGCGGTCCGGTCCCCGCCCGCCACGGCGCGCAGGAACGCCGCCACCCGGGCCGATCGATCCACGCGCATGCTGGCGACGTCGGCGAGCTTGTGGAGCATGAGCAGGAGCGCGACGAGGCCGACGACCACGATCGCGTAGGCCACCTTGCCGCCCTTCTCGACGTGCTCGAGTACGGTGCCGCCGGTCTGCTGCAGGCGCAGGGCCTTGCCCCCGGTGGGATCGGCCGGCACGGAACCGAGCTGGCCGGCAAACAACGCCGCGCTCTCCGCCGCGGGCCACGTCGCCTGCGGGTAATAAGACGGCTGCCGCGAACCTTCGCGCAGGCGCACGATACCCGCGGTCCCACCGCCGGCGGGCTGGAAAAAGACCTCGGGACCGACAAAGGCCAGCGTGCCCTCCTGCACGAGGTGATTGTCCGCGTTCATGGCGCGACCCTTCACCAGGTTGCCGCCCAGCACGCGCTCCGTGCGGGCGAGCAGGAAGTCGGCGATATCGAGCGCCGCCGGTCCACCGGCGCCGGCAGCCGCGCCGGCATCGAGGTTTTGCTGCAGTTCCTGCAAGCGATCGGCCACCTGGGCCTCCTCGCCGGGCGCCAGGCCTTCGCTCACGGACTTGAGCGAATCGCCGGCGAGCGTGGTCACGTAGGCGCCGGTCTTGCGCACCTCCTCGATGTCGCGGAGGAGGTGGCGCTTGGTTTCGGCGGACTGTTCCCGGCCGGTAGTTACCCGGTTGATCTCGCGCTCGAGGGCAATGATCCGGTCCTCGGTCGCGCGCATGTCCGCCAGCAGCGGCGCCTGCTCGCGGGCGATCCGCTCGCGCGTGCGATTCAATTCGACGTTCGCCTGGCGCAGGCGGTCCGCGTAATCGAGGGCGGCGCGTTTCAGGGCCGCGTCGAAGTTCGCGGTGCCGCCAGCGGCGGGCGCGCTCGCCGAAGTGAGGACCTGCACCTCCTCGTCCTTGTCCTTGTCGGCGCCATGGACGGCGGTGAGAACGAGTGCGAGGGACAGAGTGGAAAAGATAATCCGGGATTTCATGGCCAGGTTCACGGGGTGTTGGCGGCCTTGAGCCGGGCGGGAACGTTGACGAGGCGCGGGTCGGATTCGTCGCGCCGGATGGCCAGCAGCGCGGTGACGGCGGGGGCGGCGTTGGTCAGCGGCTCCCAGCGCCAGCCGCCGGCCGCCGGCGTGCCGAGCCACGCCTTGCCGGCGGCCCGGTCGAGCGCGTAGCCGTGGCTCAGGCCCCAGTAGATGACGTCGACTGATTTCGGCCCGGGCTCGCCGGGCAGCGTGAGCGTGTCCTCGCCCTGCGTGATGCTCTGGTTGAATTGCGCGCAGCGGTTGAGGACCGTCATGACCAGCTGCATGCGTTCGCCGGGGCTCACGGTCTGGCCGGCGAGGCTGCGGTAGGACATCTCCAGCGCCTCGGACAGGCGCGGCGGCAGTTGGGGGCGCAGGTGCAGCACCTTTTCCGTGAGCGCCTGGAGGCGGGTCTCGGTGACCTGGAAACTCGCCCGCGACGCGGTGAGCTTGGACTCGAGTGCGGCCTGTTCGTTGCGCTCGTCGGTGTTGGATGACAGCAGGTGGTCGCGCTTGTCCTGCAGGCGATCGGCGCGGTCCTTCAAGCCCGCGATGGTGGAGGAAAGCAGGGCCCGGTCCTGCGTCCAGGCGGTCTCGAGGCGCACGGTCTCCGCGCGGGCTTTGACCCATTCGGAAGCGGTGTCACCCACCTCCTTGATGGGATCCGCGGCGTGCGCCGCGGTGACGAGACAAACGATTGACAGGAGTCCTACGAGCGGACGCGGGGGTGAGGCATGAGGGGGCATGGGGTCCTCTGAGGCACAACCGTGAGGTGGAAACGGGTGCGCCGGGGGGTAGGTAGGGGCGAAAGCACCTAGAGCGCATGCGCCATCGCCGGGTGAGTCAATTTTAACCCCGGGCGGAATCCGTCACACGTTAGACCGAAAATGCCCGCCGCCGCGCAGGGGAGGGACGATGTGTTTTTCTTTTCGGTGCGGTCCTGCCTCGGTGGAGCGAGTCGGGGCGCGTTGGGCGGGAGATCTTGAAAACTGAAAATCGGGAAATCCTAAATCGGGAAATTGTCGCGTACGACGCGCCGGGCGGGTCCGTGATTCGATTTCACGTTTTCAGTTTTCAAGATCTCCCCTCGCCTCGGTCACAGCAGCGGCGACAGCCCCACCACGAGGCCAGCCACCGCGCCGTAGGCCACGTGTCCGACGAAGTGGCTCAGGCCCACGAGCAGGTCGGCTTCCTTGAATTCCTCCAGCGGATGCTGGTCCGCGACGACCCACACGAGCATCAGGCTGACGAGGATGCCGTGCAGCGTGCCCACCCCGAGGCCGAGCATGAGCGTCAGGGGCATGTGGGTGTAGCCGAGGGTGATCATCAGCAGGGTGTACACGAGACCGAAGCCGATGGCCGCGGTGGCGTGCACGATCAGGCCGACGCGGTAGGCGTTTTCGCGCGACTTGGTCAGCAGGCTGCCCAGGGCCAGGACCATGTCGCCGCGGGCCAGCCCGGCGCGGCTGATCAGCCACATGACCCATTCCATCGCGAGACCACCGAGGACGCCCGCCACAATGGCGGTGACGAGATAACCGACCAGAAACGTTGCGACGTTCATGAGACCTCCAAGGTTGGGGTTCCGGCCCGCCAGCGACCGTAAATCACGGGGCGGGCTGCTGACCAGTATGACCAGAAGTCGCCGGGATGCCACCACCGATTGGGACCCACCGGCGGGCGAACACACCCCGGCGCTTCGCGCCACCCCTCTTGATAGAGGGGATCTTCGGCCGGGGTGGATCGATTCCCCTCTATGAAGAGGGGTGCCCGCAGGGCGGGGTGTGTCAACGCGCATCCGACCCAAGGCTGGCCTTTTGGCGGATCCTGCGAAAAATCCGTCGCATGAATCCGTTCGCCCTGCTCGCGCCGCTGTTCCTGGTCTTCGAGATCTGGCAGCTGGTGGTCAGCGAGCGCTATATGGGCATCAAGCAGATCAAGGTGAACGCCGACCCGCGGGCGCTCCCGATGGCGGAGTGGATGGCGGCAGTGTGGGCGGGCGGACTGCTGGTTTACGGCCTGTGGATGTTCACCCTCCTGCTCCACCCGGTCGGGCGGGCGCAGGGCGCCGTGCTCCTGGCCATCACCGCCCTGGGCTACGCCGTGCGCAGCAGCTGCAGCATCAAGTGGGTGCTCGTCGTGCTGACTTTCGAGGGCTCGATCCGCGTCGGCATGCTGGTGTCGCTTTTCGCGAGCACGTGGCGGCGGATGATGGCGGGGTGAACTGACCGCTCATTGGTCCTATAGGACCCATAGGACTTATAGGTCCTATCTTCTCCGGCCCGACCCGTCGTTCGATTGCGCGAAAAACTCCTGCGCGGCCGACAGCATCTTGGCATACTTCCCATAGTCCCCCGCCCAGGAGTTCGGCACGCAGATGCGTTTGATCACCCCCTGGCCGACGTGGTCGGGCGCCGCGAAGTCGGGCGTCAGCTCCACCGTGAATTTCGGGTCATGGGTGTGGACGACAAAATGCCGCTCCTGCCCGTGGCGCTCCCGATCGATCCGCACGAAGTGGGGGAAATTCATCGAGCTGCCTTTTGATCTGCGTCTGCACCCTGCAGCAGCGGAAACCGTCGGATCATCACGTGCCTGCATCCTGCCCTGCGAAGCCTTGGCGAAGAAGGGTTCATCGGCTGTGCCCCGGAGCATGTCCCGTTCCGCCCGCGGCTCAAGTCCCGACTCGCCGCCCAGATTTAGCCTTGAGAAATCCGCGCTACCCGACGAAAAGGAGCGTGCGCGCGACTCGCCCCATGAATCTCGATCCTGCCCCCCGGTTAAACAAATTGGTTTTTCTCGCGATCGATGCCGGCCTGCTTCTCACCGCCTTCATCGTCGTTTATTTCTACAAGAATCCGTACGCTCCCCTGCCCTTCGTGACCGCCGTGCTGTGCGTGGTCATCGCCGCGATCGTCGGATTGGTGCCCTTCTTCATCGACTACTCCGCGCGCTACGACGAGTACGTCCAGGCGGAGCAGCTCCGCGTGGCCGAGCAGGCCCAGCGCCTGCACGCCGCCGCCGAGAGCCTCACCCGCGCCGCCGCCCAGATCAAGACGGTCGAGGAAGCGGTCCACAAGAGCGCGCACGCCGCCGAGAACCTGCCGTACCGCATGCAGGAGAAGCTCGCCGAGTTCAACGAGGCGCTCGCCGCCAAGGATACCGAGGAGCGCGAGGCGCTCGAGCGCGAGCTCGACGAACTCCGCGCCGCCAATTCCGACCAGCTGAAGGCCGTCGCCGACAAGATCGCCAAGGCCGCCGCCGAATGGACCGCCTTGGAGACCTCGGCCCGCAAGCAGCTCGGCGCCGTGCAGGATGCGTCGGCGAAGCTCGGCGACCAGTTCAAGTCCACCCTCGCCGAACTCGACGCCCGCATCGCCGCCCTCGGCAAGGCCGCGGCCAGCGTGCCGGTCGTTCCGATGGTTTCAGCAGTAGGGCCGGTCTCTGACCGGCCGTCCGAGGTCATCGCTTCCGAGCCGGCCGGTCACAGACCGGCCCTACCGCCCGACCCCGTCGAAGCGAGTCCGGAGTCGGTCGAAGCGCCCCCCGAAACGCCGGCGCCGACCGAGCTACCGGCGAAGGAGGCCGCCCCCTCGCCGATCGAGTCCATCACCCTGACCGAAACCGCCGCCCCGGCCGCGGAGCCCAAGGCGAAGAAGCCCCGGGCGCCGCGCAAGCCGAAGCCCGAGGACACACTCGCGGCGATGTCCGCGGAGCCCGCGGTGGAGCCCGCGGCCGCCGAGGCGCCGCCGGTGGCCGCCGCCAGCGAGCCGGATCTCTCCAGCGAGAGCCCGGTGAAGGCCGAGTCCGCCGCCTCCTCCGATGGCGCCACGCGTCTTCTCGTCACCGCCTACATCGGCATCGGCAACAAGCTCTTCATCCGCGGCGATGGTCCCGGCCTGAGCTGGGAAAAGGGTGTGCCCATGCAGTTCGTCTCCATCGGCAAGTGGGGCTGGGCCTCGCATGACGTCGCCACGCCGATCGCCTGCAAGCTCTACAAGAACGACGAGACCGCGGCGCTCTCCGGCGAGATCTTCCTCGAGCCCGGCAAGCACGTGGAGCTGACGGCGCTGTTCTGAAGGCAGGCTCCCGATCGTTTTCTTGGTAGGGGCCGAGCTTGCTCGGTCCTTGCGGGTCGCACCACGTTCGCAGGACCGAGCAAGCTCGGCCCCTACAGGATCGGGAAATCGATCCCTCAATAATGCGGCGGCCGCTCGTCCGCCGGTTCCGGGCCCTCGCTGCCGGTGGCCTGGCGCGTGCGCAACGCCGCGAGTTCCTTGCGCAGTTTCGCCAGCTCGTCCGCCAGCTCGAGCATGACCTTGTCCTGCTCCGCCTGGTGGCGTTGCAGGTGGGCGTAGCGTTCCTCCAATCGGGTGAGTCGCTCGTGGTCGTTCATGGGAAGTGGTTCGGCCCGCCAGCGCTCCGCCCGCGGGAAGGCGCTTAAGTAGTCTAATAGACTACTTGAGCGACCTGACGCAGCCGGGCGAAGTCAGGGAAGCGCCGCCAGAATGCTGGTTGCGGCAGGGCACACAAATCCTACTTTTCCGCCACACAACATGCCGCGAACGCTCGTTCTCCTGCTGGTCCTCGCCGGCCTTCTCGTCAGTTCCTGCTCCCATCCGCCGGCGCCGCCCCCGCCCGCGGGGCCGGTCATCCTGATTTCGATCGACGGTTTCCGCTGGGACTACCTGCAGAAGTTCGCTCCCCCGACCCTCAGCCGGCTGGCCGCCGGGGGCGTGCATGCGACGCGCATGACGCCCAGCTTCCCGTCCAAGACCTTTCCCAACCACTACACGCTCGTCACCGGCCTGCGCCCCGCCCACCACGGCATCGTCGGCAACTGGTTTTATGACCCCGAGATCGGCGAGACCTTCGGGATGAGCAAGCACGAGAGCAACGTCGAGGAACGGTGGTGGAATGAGGGCGAACCGGTCTGGATCACCGCCGAGAAGCAGGGCGTGCGCAGCTTCTGCTATTTCTGGCCCGGCTCCGAAGCCGAAAACCACGGTGTCCGCCCGAGCCGCTTCAAGCCCTTCGATCCCAAGATCCCGGCGCAGGATCGCGTCGACGAACTCCTGCGCTGGCTCGACGTACCCGCGGCCGAACGCCCGCGGCTCTGCACGCTGTATTTCGACGTCGTCGACACGAAGGGGCACAAGTTCGGCCCGAGCGCGCCCGAGACCGCCGCCGCCGTGGCCGAGGTGGACGCCGCCGTCCAGCGCCTGCTCGACGGCCTCGCCAAGCTCGGGCTGCGCGACGGCGCCAACCTCGTGCTCGTGGCCGACCACGGCATGTCGCCGTGCCCGGTGGATCAGGTCATTTTCCTCGAGGACCTCATGGATGTTGCCCAGGTCCAGGTCGACTCGACCGGACCCAACGGCGGGGTGCGGCCCAAGCCCGGCACGGTGAGCGCCGCCGAGCTCGCCGCCGCCATCCGCGCCAAGGCGCCGCCGCAGCTGCACGTTTACCTGCGCGACGAGACGCCCGAGCGACTCCACTACCGCGGCAACCCGCGCATCCCCGACGTCGTGCTGATGTGCGACGATCATTGGAACATCGAGAGCAAGGCCGGCTGGCCGAAGCGCGCCCCCACTTACAACGTCGCCTCGCACGGCTGGGACCCGGCCACGCCGAACATGGGCGCGCTGTTCATTGCCAGCGGCCCGGCTTTCCGCCGCCATGTCGAGATCCCCGATGTCGACAATGTGGACGTCTACAACCTGCTCTGCGCCACGCTCCACATCACGCCCGCGCCGAACGACGGCGGCGACGCGCTGGTGAAGGCCGCGTTGAAGGAGTGACGGCGCGCCGGAGGGTCGGGCTCCTGCCCGACCGCGACCCGCAGGGACGCGGGCCCTCCATCCCTGATCGGCCTCCTACCCCTTTCGTTCCGGCTCGGGATAAGGCGGCGCCTCGCCGCCCAGCTCCTTGATCTGCGGCACGAGCACGCGGTTGTAGCAATCCGGGCAGACGCCGTGGCTGAAATTCACCCCGGCCTCCTTGCCGAGATACTCCTCGACCTGGCTCCAATAGTTCCGGTCATCACGGATTTTCCGGCAGTAGCCGCAGATCGGCAGGAATTGCTGCAGTTGGCGCACCTGCGTCGCATAGCCGAGGATGCGCTCGGCCACGTGCAGGCGCGCCCGCAGCTCCGCGGTCTTGGCCGGCTTCGAGAGAAAATCGTCCACGCCCGCCGCGATGGCCTGGCTGAGGTTTTCGCCCGTCGTGGTGAGATTCGAAAGCAGGATGAAGTAGGTGTAGTCGCCGCGCTCCGCCCGGATTCGCCGGCACAATTCGAGTCCGTCGAGTCCCGGCAGCATCCAGTCGCTGATGACCACGCGATGCGGATCGGTCGCCTGCCGGTTCCACCCGGCCAGGCCGTCGGTCGCCGCGGTGACCTCGTGGCCCAGCGATTTGAGCGCGGCCTGCAGCACCGTGCTCGCGATGGGATCGTCCTCAACCATCAGGATTTTCATGAAGGAGCCCCCTGCAAGGATTGCAGCGCGTCGCGCACGGCTGCCCATTCCCGATCCAGGGTCGCCCGGCTGCGGTCCGCAGCCGGCCACTCGGCCTTGCGGCCGGCGTACTCGAAATCCAGCAGGCACTGGCGCAGGCCGATGGCGCCGATGTTGGCCGCGCTCCCGGCGAGGCGGTGCGCGAGCTGCGTGACGCCGGCGCCATCGCGCCGGGCCACGGCCTCGTGCAGCCGGGCCAGCTCGACCGGCAGTTCCTGCAGCACCATGCCGACGAGGTCGTCGAGCAGCGTGCCGCCCTCCCGGCCCGGCAGCTCGCGCAACTGGGCCAGCTGGGCGGCGTCGAGCACGGGCGCACGCGCTGGCGCCGTCGCCGGCGCGGGCAGCTCGGCCCCGAGCGTGATCCCCGCCTGTTGGAAGGCCTCCTGCAGCGCGTCGAGCCGGATCGGTTTGGAAAGGTACGCGTCCATGCCCGCCTCCAGGCACTTGTCCCGGTCGCTGGCCAGGGCGTGCGCGGTGAGCGCGATGACGGGGATGCGCGGCTGGCGCACCCCGCCGGCCTGCGCGCGGATACGGCGGGTGGTCTCGTACCCGTCCAGCTGCGGCATCTGGCAGTCCATCAGCACGGCGGCATAGTCGCGCGCCGCCAGTCGCTCCAGCACGGCGAACCCATCGCCCACGAGGTCGAAGCCCACCCCGAGCTTTTGCAGCAGCAGGCGGATGACCAGTTGGTTGGCGGGGTTGTCCTCGGCCACGAGAACGCGCACGGCCGGGTCGCCGGCGGGAGCCGCCGCCGCGCGGGGCTCCGCCACGTCGGGCACAGCCTCCACGAGCGCCACGACGGGCAACTCGAGCTCGAACCAGAAGACGGAGCCCTTCCCGACCTCGCTGTCGAAGCCGATGCGTCCGTCCATCAGGCCGATCAGCTGCTGCGAAATGGCGAGACCCAGGCCCGTGCCGCCGTACTTGCGGGTCGTGGAACCGTCCGCCTGCATGAACGGTTGGAAGAGGCGCGTTCGTTCCTCCGGCGTGATGCCGATGCCGGTGTCGCGCACCTCGATGCGGAACGCGAACCGGCCCGGCGCCGTCGCGGAACGGGGCAGCACGACGACGGTGACGCCGCCGGTTTCCGTGAATTTGACGGCGTTGCCCACGAGGTTCACGAGCACCTGCTGGATGCGGCCGGCGTCGCCGCTCAGGCCCGGCGGCAGTTCCGGCGGCAGCTCGGTCCGGAGCGCCAGGCCGCGGGCGCGCGCGCGCGGCGTGAGCAGGGCCACCGTGTGCTGGATCTCCTCGGCGAGGCTGAAGTCCTGCGGCTCGATGCTGAGCTTGCCGGCCTCGATCTTCGAGAAATCCAGGATGTCGTTGATGATGGTGAGCAGGTTCTCCGCGCTGCTCCGGATCACCCGGCCCATCTGGCGCTGGTCGGGCGTGAGCGGGCTGTCGAGGAGCAGGTCGGACATGCCGATGACGCCGTTCATCGGCGTGCGGATCTCGTGGCTCATGTTGGCCAGAAACTCCGACTTCAGGCGCGACGCCGCCAGCGCCTCGTCACGCGCCGCCGCCAGGCTGGCGACGAACTGCTTGGCCTCGGTGATGTCCTCAACCTGGGAGATGAAGTGCACGGGCGCACCGGCCTCGTCGCGCACCAGCGAGACCGTCAGCCGCACGTGCACGATGTGCCCCGCGCGATGAAAATAGCGCTTCTCCATCTGGTAATACTCGACCTTCCCGGCCAGCAGGTCGGCGACGTGGGCCAGGTCGGCGTTGAGGTCGTCCGGGTGCGTGATGTCCTGGAAGGTCTTTCGCAACAGCTCCGGCCCGTCGTAGCCGATGATGCGGCAGAGCACGCGGTTGACCTGGAGCCAGCGACCGTCGCGGGACACCAGCGCCATGCCGACGCCCGCGTGGTCGAACGCCTGGCGAAACTGTTGCTCGCTGCGCTCGAGTTCGGCCGTGCGCTGCAGCACGGTCCGCTCCAGGAGCTCGGCCGCCTCCCGTTGGTCGTGAATGTCAGTCGACGTGCCGACCCAACCGATGACGCGTCCGGCGGCGTCGTGTTCGGGGCGGGTCTGCCAGAGGTGCCAGCGGTACATGCCGTCGCTGGCCCGGCGCAACCGGTATTCGCCACCCGTGCCGGTGCCCGACTGCTTCGTCTGCTGCCAGAGCTCCTGCGTCCGCGCGACGTCGTCCGGGTGGATGGCGCCGAGCCAGCCGTTGTGCGCGGACTGGGCCTCGCTCAGGCCCGTGTAGATTTCCCAGCTGCGGTTGAAGGTTTCCAGCGTCCCCTGCGGCGTGGCGCGCGTGGTCCAGACGAGCTGCGGCATGGTATCCGCCATGAAGCGCAGGCTGCGTTCCCGGCCGACGACCGCGTCGTGCGCCGACTGCAATTCGACGGTGCGCTCGCGCACGCGGCCTTCCAGCGAGGCGTTGGCGTCGCGCAGGCGCTCCTCCGCCGCCCGGCGCGCCGCCGCGGCCCGCAACGATGCCGCCAGGGCAAGGCTGATGAAGGCCACGGCCAGCACGCTGCCGAGAACCTGGACGAGGCGCGTGTTGCGCTCCGCGACCGCCAGCGCGGCGTTGCGCTCGGCCAGGAGGCGCTTCTCCTCGGCCTGCATCAGGTCGACGAGGTTCACCAAGGCTGAGGTCTGCGCGGTGGGCAGGCTGGCGAGATAGCGGGCCGCGCCCTCGGCGCCGCCGGACTGGCGGGCCTGCACCAAGCGTTCGCCCTGCCCGACCTTCTGCGCCGCCAGTTCGCGCAGGTGGCCAATGCGCCCGGCCTGCCGGGGGTTGTCACCCAGCAGCCGCTCCAGTTCGTCGACGGAGCGCTGGATCTCACCTTGGTGGTACACCCGCCGCGTCAGGAAATTCTCGTCCGCCGTCAGCGCGAAGCCGCGCGCGGAGGATTCCATGCGGGCCGTCTCCGCCACCAGGTTGTCGAGGTTGCTCTGGACGGCGTACGTATGCACCACCCAGCGGTTCGCCTCGGCGAGACTGGTGTGGCTTTGCACGGTCATCAGCCCCACGGAGGCGAGCATGCCCGCGGCGGCGGTGATGAAGCGGAGCGACCAGCCCCCGGTCGGCTCGGCTGCCGGGCGGCTGGTCAGCAACGTCACGGCGACCGCGAGCAGGCTCAGGGCGCTCGGGAAAGCCATGCCCTGGTAGGCGGCGTCGGTGTAGCCGGCCATCAACCCGGCGCTGTAGAGCACCACCGGGATCAGGGCCACCGCGCTCACAAGACCCGCCACCACGCTCAGCAGCCAGGGACGCGGCCGGGGGCGGGTCAGCTCCAGCAACGCCACGCTGGTGAGCAGGAAACCCAGCGCGGTGTTGACCGCCATGCGGCCCGGCGGGTTCGCGCCATTCACATATTGGTGCCGCCAGAAAAATTCGTCGATGCCCAAGGGCCTCCCGCTGAGGTACTGGAGGAGCACCACGCCGCTCAGCAGCGCCACCAGCATGCCGGCCAGCCGGGCCCAGCGATTCATCCCAAAGGCCAGCAAACCGAAGCCGACGCCGCTGCCCAGCGCGCACAGCGCGGTGTTGACTACTGTCTTCACCCCGTTGCCGGGCACGAACGACATCAGGAGCGGCGTGTCCGTCATCCATCCGATGAGTACGGAGCTCGCGATCAGAGAGAGCAGGCCGCCGGCAATCTTGAATCCGCGGGCTTCCGGCTGACTGGGGGTGGTCGGGTGCAAGCGCGGTCAGGATATCCTCCCGCCAAAGACCGGCTCAAGGATTTATCCTTGGGACAGCAGGCTTTGCGCCAGTTGGCGGGCGTCGCTGACCGGCGCCTGGCAGGCGAAATTCTCGCAGACATAGGCCGTGGCGCGCCCGTCCACCGGCTGCATCGCCGCCAGGTAGGGCCGCCGGGTGGCGAGCCACGCCTGCCCCGCACCGCCCTCGGCAGCCAGAATCACCCGGCGCGGGCCGAGGTTCTCGGCGAGGACGGCGGCCAGCGCGCGAAAATCTTCCGCAGTCGGATCGCCGGCGAGCACCACGGTTCGCGGCTCGGCCAGCGCCAGCTCGAGTGCGACCAGCATCTGCGGCAACGCGTGCGGATGTTCGCTCCACTGCGCGCGGAAAGCCGCGAGCGTGCGCAACGCCTTCGCCCGATAATTCTCTTCGATCCTCCCGACGGGGGCCTGTCCCCTGTCCTCTGTCGCCTGTCCTCTGCCATCATCCCCGATCATCCAGTCGAGCCGCAGCAGGTTCAGCGCCGCGATCGAGTTGGCCGCCGGTTCGGCGCCGTCGTAGTCTTCCTTCAGACGCAGAATGACCGCCGCATCGCCGGTGCGCGTGTTGAAGTAGCCGCCGCGCCCGGCATCCCAAAAGAGCTCATCCTGCCGGCGCTGCAGTTGCTCCGCCCATTGCAACCAGCGGACATCGAAGCCGGCTTCGTAGAGGTCGAGCAGGCCCTGGATCAGGCTGGCGTAATCCTCGGCGAAGCCGGTGATCGCGCTGCGCTCCTCGCGCCAGGTGCGGTAGAGCTCGCCGGTGGCCGCGTCGTAGAGTTCGCGCTGGAGGAACTCCGCCGCGCGGGTCGCCGCGCCGAGATAACGCGCCTCGCCCAACACCCGGCTGCCGCGGGCCAGCGCGGAAATCATCAGGCCGTTCCAGGCCGTGACGATCTTGTCGTCGCGGTGCGGCCGCGGCCGCCGGGCGCGGACCTCGCGCAGTTTTTCCAGGCAGGCCAGCAGCTTTTGCTCCGCGTCGGCCGGCGGCAGCTTGAACTGCTCCGCCGTGCGCGTGAGCGGCCGCAGCTGCCGCAGCACGTTCTTGCCGCCGAACTCGGCCTGCGGGTCGTGCGCGACATTGCCGTCCGGCTTCACGTCATAGTGCGCGCAGAAAAACGCCGCCTCGGCGCCGAGCACCGCCTCGATCTCGGCCTGCGTCCAGACGTAGAACGCGCCCTCGGCATGGCCGCCGTCCGCCGTCGCCGAATCGGCATCCTCCGCGGAATAGAATCCGCCGGCGGGATGCGTCAGGTCGCGGGCCACGTAATCGAAGATGCCGCGCGCCACCCAGCCGAAGACCGGCAGCTGCGTCGCCTGCTGCGCCTCGAGGTAGTTCAGCGCGACCAGCGCCTGGTCGTAGAGCATCTTCTCGAAGTGCGGCACGTGCCACTCGGTGTCGACCGAGTAGCGGTGAAAACCGCCGCCAAGATGATCGTGCAACCCGCCCTCGGCCATGCGCTGGAGGGTGACGGCGCCGAGGCCGATGGCCGCCTGCCCCAGGTCGGACGCCACGCCTTGCAGGGCCGCGGTGCGGAACAGGAACTCGAGGATCGAGGCGCGCGGGAACTTCGGCGCGCCGCCGAAGCCGCCCCACCGCGTGTCGTGCGCGTCGTAGAAATACTGGAAGCCCTTCTCGTACGCGTCGCCCGCCGCCTCATGCAACGGCGCCGCGGCGCCGGCGGCGTGCGCTCCGCTGTCGCGCGCGTGCTCGGCCAGCCGCGCGACGATGTCCGCGGCACCCTGCTCGATCTTCGGGCGCTGTTCGCGCCAGTGGCGGGCGATGGTTTCCAGCACCGTGATGAAACCGGGCCGCTGGTGGCGGTCGTCGCGCGGGAAATAGGTGCCGCCGTAGAACGGCTGCCCGCCCGGCGTGAGCCACACGCTCATCGGCCAGCCGCCGTGGCCGGTCGTCTGCTGGACGTAGGTCATGTAGATGCGGTCGAGATCCGGCCGCTCCTCGCGGTCCACCTTCACCGGGATGAAATCGCGGTTGAGCACCGCGGCGACCGCGTCGTTTTCAAAGGACTCGTGCGCCATGACGTGGCACCAGTGGCAGGTCGAATACCCGATGCTCAGGAAGATCGGCTTCTGCTCCGCCGCCGCGCGGGCCAGCGCCTCCGGTCCCCACGGCAACCACGCGACCGGATTGTCCGCGTGCTGGCGCAGGTAGGGCGATTTCTCGGCGGCGAGACGGTTGGGCATTGGGCCAAGGTCGCGCAAACACCTGCGATGGCAAAGCGATTTCGCCGGCCGCCGTTGCGACCGCGGCGATCAGCCGGGCAAAGGCGCGCGGGGCGGCGAATCGGGATTTTCCGTGCTGACAGCTGAACGCTGATCGCTGAAAGCTCTTCCATGGGAAAACGGCGCGTCATCGTCACCGGCGGCAGCGGCAAAGCCGGCCGCTGGATCGTGCAACACTTCCTCGAATCCGGCTACGACGTCCTCAACGTCGATTCCCGCCGGCCGGCCGACGGGATGTGCCGCACGATTGTCGCCGACCTCACGCAACTCGGCCAGGTTGTCTCCGCCTTCTCGCCGCATGCGACGGGCAACCGCGCCCCCTACTTCGGCGTGGTGCACCTGGGAGCCATTCCGCGGCCCTTCGACAACCCGAATGACGAACTTTTCCGCGTGAACACGCTCAGCACGTACAACGTCCTCGAGGCCTGCGGCCTGCTGGGCATCCGCCAGGTCGTCTCGGCCTCGAGCGAGTCGTCGTACGGCATGGCGTTTTCCAACGCAGTCCTGAAGCCGCTCTACCTCCCCGTCGACGAGGCCCACCCGCAGCGGCCGGAGGACACCTATGGCCTGACCAAGGTGGTGAACGAGGTCACCGCGCGGATGTTCCACGGCCGCGACGGCACCCAGATCCTCTCCTATCGGATCAGCCACGTGCTGACGCCCGACGAGCATGCGGAAGCCGTGGCGCAGGACGCCCGCCCGGAATTGCGCGAGCGCACGCTCTGGGCCTACATCGACGTGCGCGACCTCGCCAGCGCCTGTCGCCTCGGTCTCGAGAAGGAGGGCCTCGGTTGCGAGGAGATCATGATCTCCTCCGAGGTCACGGCCTCGCGGATCCCGTCGCCGGAACTGCAACAGCGCTTCCTCGCCGGCGTGAAGGACATCCGCGCGCCGATCACCGGGCACCAAGCCTTCTATTCGACGGAAAAAGCGCGCCGGCTCCTCGGCTGGCGCCAGCAGCATTTCCTGCCGCTCTAAACCACCCCGCGCCTAACCCTCACCCCCTCCTTCCCCACCATGAAACGCGTCATCGTCACCGGCGGTAGCGGCAAAGCCGGCTACTGGATCATCAAGCACTTCGTCGAGCAGGGCTACGACGTCATCAACGTCGATACCCGCCGGCCGGCGGTCGCGCAATGCCGCACGCTCGTGGCGGACCTCACGCAGCTCGGCCAGGTGGTGTCGGCCTTCTCCCCGCACAGCACGGGCAACCGCGCGCCGTTCGCGGGGGTTGTGCATATGGCGGCGATCCCGCGCGCGTGGGAAAACCCCAACGACGAGATCTTCCGCGTCAACAGCCTCACCACTTACAACGTGCTCGAAGCCTGCGGCCTGCTCGGCATCCGCAAGGCAGTTGTCGCGTCAAGCGAGTCGTCGTACGGGATCTGTTTCGCCGACAAATTTTTCGAACCCAAATACCTGCCCGTGGACGAGGCGCATCCGCAGCTGCCGGAGGACACGTACGGGCTGACCAAGGTCGTGAACGAGGCCACCGCCGCGATGTTCCACCGGCGCGACGGCACGCAGATCATTTCCTTCCGCATCGGCAACGTCGTGTGTCCGGAGGATTACGCCGGCATCAAGGCGCGCTTCGACCATCCGGAGGACCGCCTCCGGATCCTGTGGTCGTACATCGACTCCCGCGACCTCGCCGCCGGCTGCCGCCTTGCGATCGAGAAGGACGGCCTCGGCTGCGAGAACGTCATCATCGCGGCCGACGACACCTCGTCGAACCTTCCCTCGGCGGATCTCATCAAGCGTTTCCTGCCCGGCGTGAAGGAATTCAAGTCGCCGGTCGCCGGCCGCACCGCCCTCATCTCCAATGCCCGGCTCAAGCAGCTCCTCGGCTGGAAGCAGGAGCACTTCTTTCCGCTGTAGCGTCCCGCCGGGCATCGCGGGTTTTGACTGGCAAGCCCGCGCCCGCGCCGGCATGAGGTAGCGCCAACTATGGCTGATCCTGCACGGCCCGGTGGCGCGGTTTTCCTCTCGTATGCCCGCGAGGACAGCGAGCCGGCGCGGCGGATCGCCGAGGCCCTGCGCGGCTTCGGCATCGAGGTGTGGTTCGACCAGAGCGAACTGCGCGGCGGCGACGTCTGGGACCAGAAGATCCGCCGGCAGATCAAGGAGTGCACGCTCTTCGTCCCGGTCATTTCCGCCAATACGCAGGAACGCGAGGAAGGCTACTTCCGCCGCGAGTGGCGCCTGGCCGTCGACCGCACCCAGGACATGGCGGAGTCCCGCGCGTTTTTCGTCCCCGTCATCGTGGATGGCACGACCGAGGCGGACGCCATCGTGCCGGAACAGTTTCTTCGCGCCCACTGCACACGCCTGCCCGGCGGCGAGCCCACGCCACAGTTCGTCGAACAGGTGAAGCGCCTGCTGAACCCCAGCCGCGCGGGCGAAGCCGCCACCCGTCCGGCCGTGCGTCCCTCCGCGAGCACGCCCTCCGCTCCCGCGAAATCCAAGCCCCCGGTCCTGACCATTGGGCTCGCGGTCGCGGTGATCGCGCTGGTCGCGTTCGTTTTCCTGCGTCCGGCCGCCAAACCCGAGCCCGTCACCCCGGTCGTCACCGCGCCGCCCGTGCCGGCGGCCAACGTCCCGGACGCCCCGCCCGCCGCGGCCGCCGTCGACGCGAAGTCCATCGCGGTGATGCCCTTCGTCGACATGAGCCAGGCCAAGGACCAGGAGTATTTCTCCGACGGCCTGTCCGAGGAACTGCTCAACCTCCTCGCCAAGGTGCCCGCGCTGCAGGTGACCTCGCGCAGCTCGGCGTTTTCCTACAAGGGCAAGGAGATCAAGCTCTCGCAGGTCGCGCAGGAGCTCCACGTCGCCCACATCCTCGAGGGCTCGGTGCGCAAGTCCGGCAACCGCCTCCGCATCACCGCGCAGCTGATCGATGCGCGCACCGACAAGCACCTGTGGTCCGAGACCTACGACCGCTCGCTCGACGACATCTTCGCCGTGCAGGACGAGATTGCCGCCGCGGTGGTAGCGCAGCTCAAGGTCACCCTCCTCGGCGATGCGCCGAAGGCGAAGACCGCCGATCCCAAGGCCTACGCCCTCTTCCTCGAAGCCCGGCAGCTGAGCCGGCAAGGCACGATCGAGGGACTTTCCCAGTCGATCGCACTCTACCAGCAAGCGCTCGCCATCGACCCCAATCTCGTCGCGGCGCTGTGCGGCCTCGCCTCCGCTTACACGGCCCAGTCGGACCTCGGTTATCGCACGAACGAGGAAGGTTACCGCCTCGCGCGGGAAACGCTGGAAAAGGCCCTCGTGATCGATCCCAATTTCGCGCTGGCCCACGTCGAGCTGGGCCAGGTCCTTTCGATCGCCCGCGACGGGCTGGCGTCGGCCGCCGGGCATTTCCAGCGCGCGCTCGAGTTGGAGCCCACGAACCCGGAGATCCTGACGCAGGTCATGCGTTTCGGTCGCACGCTGGGCCGGTTCGACGAAGTTATTGCCCTGGGAGAATACGTGGTGGCGCACGACCCGGTGAATGCCGGGGCGCACAGCCTGCTTGGCGCTTCCTATGGCCGCGCCGGTCGCTTCGACGAAGGGATCGCCTCCCTGCGCACGGCGATCCGGTTGGCGCCGGGCCGCGGGTTGTCCCACTACGGCTTGGCGATCACGCTGATGCTCAAAGGCGACCTGCCCGGCGCCCTCGCCGAGGCCAGGTTGGAGACGAGTCCGAACTGGCAGACGGATGCCCTCGCGATGATCTATCACGGCATGGGCCGGAAGGCGGAATCCGACGCCGCGCTGCAGAAAATGATCGAAGGCTTCGCGAAGGAATCCTCCTGGAACATCGCCTACGTCTACGCCGTCCGGGGCGAGGCCGACAAATGCTTCGAATGGCTCGACCAGGCCATCGTCTACGGTGACCCCGGGGTGAGTCTCACGAGCGCGCATTGGGCGTTCGCAAATGTCCGGAACGACCCCCGCTGGCTGCCCTACCTGCGCAAGATCGGCCGCACGCCCGAACAATTGGCGGCCATCAAGTTAGACATGCGGCCGCCGGGCCGGTGAGGCCGGCGGCGGGCCCGCCGACACCCCTGCGCCGGGAGCGAAAACAGACGGTTGACGGCAGGCATGCCGCTTGGCTCACTCGCGGGTTCATCATGCTCACGCTAGCCGACGTCGCCAAGTCATACGGTACCCGCGAACTCTTCTCCGAGGTCTCGCTCTTCGTCGCGCGCACGGACCGTTTCGGCCTCGTGGGCCCCAACGGCGCGGGCAAATCGACCCTTTTCAACCTCATCCTGGGCGAGGAAACCGCCGATGAAGGCACGATCGAGTGGGAGCGCGGCGCGGATTTCGGCTACCTGCCGCAGGAAAGCGCGCCGGTCGGCGATGAGTCCATCCTCCACATCGCCACCAGCGGCAAGAAGCTGATGCCCGAGAACGACGACGACTACGACATCGACTGGACGCTCGAACCGCGCGCCAAGAAGATCCTCGCCGGCCTCGGCTTCCGGGAGACCGACCACGAGAAGCAGGCCAAATCCTTCTCCGGCGGCTGGGTCATGCGCGCGCACCTCGCCCGCCTGCTCGTCAGCGAGCCGGCGCTCCTGATGCTCGACGAGCCGACCAACCACCTCGATCTCGAGGCGCTGCTGTGGTTCCAGGACTACCTGACGCGCTATCCGGGCGGCCTGGTCATCATCTCGCACGACCGCGAGTTCCTGAATACGCTCTGCACCGGCATCCTCGAGCTCAAGAGCGGCGCGCTCAACAAATACACCGGCAACTACGACGACTACCTGAACGAGAAGGACGCGCGCCGCGAGCAGCAGGCCGCGCAGTTCAAGAACCAGCAGCGCGAGATCGCCCACCTGCAGAAGTTCGTCGACCGTTTCGGCGCCAAGGCTTCGATGGCCTCGCGCGCCAAGTCGAAGGAAAAGCAGATCGAGCGCCTCAAGGACGTCGCCGTCGAGGAGCCGTGGGAAGACCTCAAGAAGATCAATTTCCGCTTCCCGCAACCGCCGCGCTCCGGCTTGAAGGTGATGAGCCTCAAGAACGTCCACCAGGCCTACGGCGACCACGTCGTCTACCAGGACCTGAACTTCGAGGTCGAGCGCGGGCAGAAGATCGTGCTCGTCGGCCCGAACGGCGCGGGCAAGTCCACGCTCCTGAAGATCCTCGCCGACGTCATCCCGATCCAGGGCGGCGTGCGCGACCTCGGCAGCAACGTCTATCCCGGCTATTTCGCGCAGAACCGTGCCGACAACGTGAAGCTCGACCTCACCGTGCTCGAGAACGTGATGGAGCTGCGCACGAACGAGAACCAGCTCACCGAGCAGCAGGCGCGCGCCGTGCTCGGCGGCTTCCTCTTCCGCAAGGACGACGTCTTCAAGAAGGCCTCGGTGCTGTCCGGCGGCGAAAAGTCCCGCCTCGCCCTCGCCCGCCTGCTCGTCAATCCGCCGAACCTGCTGCTGATGGACGAGCCGACGACGCACCTCGACATCCCGTCGATCGACGCGCTCGTCAACGCGCTCAAGAGCTACGAGGGCACGCTGATCTTCATCAGCCACGACGTATACTTCATCAAGACGCTCGCGCAGACCGTGCTGCACGTGCACTCGGGACGCCTGACGCCGTACGCCGGCAACTACGATTACTACCTGGAGAAGTCGAAGGCCTCGAACGCCCGCGCCGCGCTGACGGCCGGCTTCACCGACGCCCGCCCGAAGCAGGCCGCGCCGGCCGCCGCCCCCAAGCCCCAGGCCTCCAGCCCCAAGCCTTCCCCCGGTGACGTGAAGAAGCTCCGCGTCGAGGTGGGGGCGCTGGAAAAGAAGGTTTCGGATCTCGAGGCGAAACAGAACGAGATCACCGCCGCGCTCGAGGCACCCGAGACCTACGCCGACAAGGGCAAGTTTCACCACCTGAACAAGGAGCTGACCTCGGTCGTCGACCAGCTCACCGCCGCGACGACGGACTGGGAGAAGGCTGCCTCGAAACTCGCGGAGTGGGAGAAGGCCTGAGCCGGGACCCGCGCCCCAGGTGGGCGCCGGTTTCCACACCGACGCCTTTTTCGCGGGAGCGGAACCCGGCGACCACCCGCTGAGCCTGTCGCGGTCCGCCACCGCGCACTTGCGACGGCGGCGGACCGCGACAGGATGCGGGCAACCCCGCATGAACCCCTCTGCTGATTTTTCCCTCACCGGCCAGGTTGCCCTCGTCACCGGCGCCAGCCGCGGCATCGGACGTGGCCTGGCCCTCGCCCTGGCGGCGGCGGGTGCGCGCGTGGCCGTCTCCGCCCGGAAAATGGCGGATCTTCGGCCCGTGGTCCGGGAGATCAACGCCGCTGGCGGCGAAGCGGCGGCGTTCCCGGCTGACTTCCGTTCGGTGGCGGGCATTCGGAAGATGGTCGCCGCCACCCACCGGCACTTCGGACGGCTCGACATCCTCGTCAACAACGCCGGGCTCGGCTTCAACCATGATGCCGTCGACGTGACCGAGCGGGACTGGGACGAAATGATGGACGTCAATTTGAAGGGCCTGTTCTTTGCGAGCCAGGCCGCCGCCAAGATCATGCTGAAGCAACGGCATGGCCGCATTATCAACCTCAGCTCACAGGCGAGCGTGGTGGGCATCCCGCGCCATGCGGTGTATTGCACGACCAAAGGCGGCGTGAACCAGCTGACCAAGGTGCTCGCGCTCGAATGGTCGGCCCGTGGCGTCACGGTCAATGCCGTCGGCCCGACTTTCATCCGCACCCCCGGCACCGCCGAGCGCCTCGATGACCCGAAGTTTCGCGCCGGCGTGCTCGCGCGCATTCCGGCCGGGCGCGTCGGCTCGATCGCCGACGTCGCCGGCGCCGTGATCTACCTCGCCTCGCCCGCCGCCGCGCTCGTCACCGGCACGCTGCTGTTGGTGGATGGGGGCTGGACGGCGCAGTGACCATGGCGGCGTGCCCCCGCGCGATCCCACAGTTCCTGTAATATCCGCCACGCACAGTGACCTCGCGTTTGCGTACGCGCGGCCCCGGCGAATGGTGATCGCACCATGCCCCACGTTCCCGGTCTCCGCAGCTGTTACGCCAAGGTCGGCCGCCTGGTTTATTTCGGCCGCATGCTCGACAAGATCCGCCTTCATGCCGCCGGCGGCCTGCCCGCCGAATACGCGAACAACCTCGGCGACGGGCAGCTCTACCAGCTCGACGCCCGCACCTGCCGCTTCTTCGGCGTGCCCTACGCGGAGCTGAAGGCCCGCACGCTGGCAGGTGGCACCGATGAGGAGATTCTCGCTTGGTTTCACACCCGCGGCACCCCGCGCACGGACGAGGAATGCCACATCTGGAACCGTTTCATCGCGAAGCTGGGCTGGCGCGACGAACGTTCGCACGTACTGCCGCAACGGATCAAGGACGCCGGTCTCACGGGCAAAACCGTGGAGACCCTGATCGACCACATCGAATACGACGAAGGTCGCGATCCCGTGGCCGAGCGCGCGTGGGAAAAGATCTAGTTGCCGTTTCGCATCGCGCGAAAGCCCGGTTCGATTGAGCGGACCGTGCCGCCCGCCAGCGTTACAACCACCTCGGCGATGCCCAGCACCGCCGCCGAATGGGCGGCAACGACTACGGTGCGACCTGTCGCCTGCCACCGTTGCAGGGCGGCAAGCGTGGCCTGCTCCGCTTCCGGGTCGAGGGCCGAGGTCGGCTCGTCGAGCAAAAGGATTGGCGTGTCGAGGTAGAGCGCCCGCACCAGCGCGAGCCGCTGGCGCTGGCCACCGGAGAGATTGCCGCCGTTTTCCGTCAGCGGGGTGAGGAAACCCTGCGGCAGCTTTTCGATGAACCCGAGCACTCCCGTCTCGCGGCAGAGCCGCACCAAGCGCTCCAAGTCGGGCTCGGCTTCGCCCGGCGCAAGATTCTCCAGCACCGTACCGGAAAGCAGGTGCGTCTGCTGCGCCACGACCGCCACGTTCCGGCGCAGGCTCGTGAGGCGGTAATACCGGATGTCGTGCCCGCCGATCAGGATTCTCCCCGCGTCAGGCTCATAAAGCCGCTGCAGCAGGGACAGGAGCGTGCTCTTGCCGCAGCCGGACTCGCCCACCAGTGCGGTGATGCGCCCGTGCGGCAGCACGAGCGTGACCCCGGACAGCGTCGCGGTCCGCCCGGCGTGGCGAAATCCCACGTCTTCGAAGCGCAGGTCGCCCGCGTGGTGCGGGGTGAATTCGATCATGCCTTGGTCCTTCTCGATCTCGAGGTCCATCAGCTCGAAGAGTCGGTCGGTCGCGATGAGCGTTTCCTGGATCGTCGCGTTGAGCCCGATCAGCGCGGCCAGCGGGCCGGTGAGGTAGCCGGCGAGCGTGTAACAGGACATCAGCTGCCCCGGGCTCAGCCCCGCATCGAGGACCAGCCCGGCGCCCAGCCAGAGCAGGCCGATCAGGTAGGCCTGCGTGACGAAGGCCACGGCGGTGTTGCTGCCGAGGAACGCGAGTGCGAGCTGCCAGCCGGCGCGCAGCAGGCGCACGAGCCGGGTTTCGGTTCTCAGCAGGGAAAATTCCTCGAGGCGGAACCGCCGCACCATGGGCTGGGCCTGCAGCGATTCCACCAGCTGCGCGTCGAAATCGGCCGAGCGTTCCATCAGGCGCCGCTGACCGGTGCGGTTCAGCCGGTTGACCAGCCAGTAGATCGCCGCGTTTGCCGGCAGCAGGGCGAGCGAGAGCAGCGCCAGCTTCCACGACCAAAAGAACATCGCGGTGAGCGAGAACACCAGGACCAGCGGATTCAGGACGAGGGCCTGCAGCGACTGGTTGAGGAAATTGCGGATCTTCACGGCGTCGGCGACGCGCGAAGTGATCTCGCCCACCCGCATCGTGTCGAAGAATGGCTGCGGCAATCGCAGCAGGTGCCGGTAATACGCCAGGATGAGCGTCGCATCGATGCACTGGGCGGTGCGCAGCGAGAGCAGCGATTGGTACCAACCCAGCAGCAGCTTGAAGCCGAGGAGCGTGAGCATCGCCACGCCGAGGACGTCCAGCAGCGGGCGGTTGCCGTCGGGGATCACCGCATCGACGATCTTCTGCACGTACACCGACATACCGAGTCCCAGGATCGTGGTGACGACCGCACCGGCAAACGACTGCAACAACGCCGCGCGATGCGGCACCAGTAGCTGCCAGAGGCGCCGCCAGGGCGGGATGGTGCGGTCGCCGGCAACGAACGCATCACCCGGAGCCAGCAGCACCAACACGCCAGTCCACATCGCCTCGAACCTCGCATGGGGCCATTTCTCGACGCGCCCGACCGCCGGGTCCATGACCCGCGCGCCCTTCGGCGTCCACCGTACCAACACGACGTAGTGCAGGAGTTTCCCGTCGACCAGGCAGTGTGCGATCGCCGGCAGCGGCACCGCGGGCAGGGCCGACACCGGCCCCTTCACGCCCTTGGCGGTGAATCCGAGTCGCTTCGCCGTGTGCACCAGGCTGGCGGCGCTGGTCCCCGTCTGGTTTGTGCCCAGCTCGCGCCGCACCTGCGCCATCGGCAGGCGCAACCGGTAGTGTTCACAAACAAACGTGAGGCAGGCCGCGCCGCAGTCCGTGCGATCCTGTTGCTTGAAGGTACGGGTCATGACCGGCATGGCCCGCCAGGTGACCGTGCCCGCCCCGGGCGGACACGGTCACGCGCACACACACATCAATCAACCATTCGCGTCGGCGGATGGGCTTGGGCTTGCCCGAGCAGAAGCGCGAGCCAAGCGGGCGACAAGGGCGGCGGAGCGTACGGCGCAGATCCGCCACTCAGCGGCTGCACCTCTCCCCCGCCCAGCTGGGAGAGTTCTTCTTCATTGAGTTGTTTCATATTTGCGGGTGGCCCGTAACCCGGCGGGATTGCCGGGAAGGAAGATAGTTTCTGACGGAGGGTGATCGCAGGGAGCGCGCACTTACCCGTCCAGCCGGAACCAGAACAATATCTCGCAACTGACGATACCGAGATTGAACAAGGAGTGGATCAAGGCAGTTGAGAGATAGGCAAAATTCCGCGAGACCGGGTCCCATCGAATAATCGCTGCGCTGAAGATGTAGAAGGGCCATGCGACCATCAGCCCTTGCGACGGAAATTTTGCGGCATGCAGAAGCGCCCAGAAAATGGCCGATCCAACCGGCAGCCATGTCGTCCGCAACTTCAGTCGCTTCAGCAAGCCCAGCACCGGAAACATGAGTGCTGTCTCGATCAGAGGCACGGCGAGGAGTACATCCGCAAAATAGAAACCCCATTTACCGTTTGGCGCGACCGGTCGGGCAAGACCTACCCAGGACAACAATGCCCCGATCAGTACCGCCGGCCAGAGCGCGACGAAAGCAAACCGCACGATTTCGCCAAAAGCCCGCGAAAACGAGAGACTTCCGTCTGTCACGGGGGCTGCTTCAACAAAAGGGGTAGGCATAGACTGAAATACTTGGACGCCTGTGTCGTCCCGGACCGAACGGCAGGCTTTTGGTTTAACGGGCGATTGTCTCTCCCAGCCAGCCGCCGTAGAACATCGCGGCGCCAACATACAGCTCCACGGTTCCCACGAACCAGCCACCTTCCCACAACTTGGCGGCGCGGATATCATTGACGCCTCTGGCGGCCAATGCGGCCCCATCATCTGCCAGGGCTCCGCCAACCAGCCCGTATTCGAGTTCGTTCAGTTCTTTCATGTTTTGTTTTTGGCCCGAACCCGGCGGAATTGCCGGGAAGGATCAGACGTCCGTCATTCGATCGAGTACTACCTGTAGGCCGAGAGACATCCCGTTGCATATGGCGTGAATCAGCGTCGTCAGCCAAATCGCCCGCCAAATTGAAATGGGTTCAAGGCGAAGATAACAGAGGCTCAGAATAAAGAAGGGCCAGACCGCATGCACTCCCCAGCCAGCGTACAGGAAATGTAGTGCGCCCCAGATCAACGCCGACAACCAGCTGATGACGAGTAGGCGATTCGAGATCTTGCGCAGAAAATAGAACAAATAGCGCATACCCATGGTCTCGCTTAACGGTGCTAGCAGCAGCCCGCCAATCAGGGTACGAACCGGGTATTGCCACACATCGGGATTTTCATTTTCGGGGAAAAGGTCTCGGACCAGCCAAGCCACCATCATGGATGGCGCCCAAGCGATTAACCCGAGCGCGAAAATATGCCGGAACAATTCCCAGCCCCGCTTGACCGCGACGTTTTGTACAAATCTTACAAAGCCGCTTCCTTCGAAGATTAGCTGAGGCGGCACCGGAGCGTCCCCCGATACCGCAGACGTAGCCAGAGGTTTACCTCTCTCCATTGTGAATCAGGACGCGTAGTACCAGTCCATCATCCACGTGTAGTCACCAGGGTTCTTTTCGACCTTTTCAAGGAAGGCCATATAGACCCCGATCAGGGGGATCGCACTGCCGCCTTCGATTCCCGACATTTCGGCTTCATTGAGCGTATTCATGGTTGTTTGTTTTCCCCGGCGGGATTGCCGGGAAAGGATTTCACGCAGGTCCGCGATCCTGCGGGTTCAGCCAGGCGCCGGACTCGTCGTAGAGGAATTGCAGCAGGCTGCGGCGCGCGACGAGGAAGCGGGCGGAAACCGTCAGGCCCTTGCGCAGCTCCGCCCGTGCGCCGCTGGGCAGGGTCAGGTGCGTGGCGGACGGACGGATCGTCACCTTGAAACCGGGCCGGGCGGCATGATCGGCAGCGACAAAGTCCCCGCTGATCTCCGTCACCCGCCCCTCGAGCGTCCCCCACCAGGTATAGGCGTAGGCGTCGACCTGCAGCCGCACCTTTTGCCCGATACAAATCAGGCCGGCCTCGCGCGATGATACCTGCGTCTCCACCAGCAGTGCCTCATCGGGCGACACACTCCCGAGCAGCTGCCCGGCGGCGACGTATCCTCCGGAGCTCCAGCCGGCGAAGCCGACCAGCACGCCATGGGCCGGTGCGCGCACGGTCAACCGGGCCCGTTCCTCTTCGAGCCGCTGCGCCTCGGATTCGAGCGCGGCCAGGCCGGTTGATTCCTCCTGCAGGCGCACCTGCCAGCGAGCCAGCGCCTGCGCCTGGAGGAGACGCGCTTCCGATCGGGCCCGCTCCCATGCGAAACGGGCGTTCTCGAGCTCCTGCCGGGTGGCAATGCCCTTTCCCTCCAGCACGGCATAACGGTCGTATTCGGAGGCCGCCTTCGTCTCGGCCAGTTGGCTGGATTGCCGTTGCGCGAGGTAGGCGGCCCATTCCTGGGCCAGGGTGGCCGTCTGCCAGCTCAATGCCGGCCGCCCGGCGTCCGCCGTGGCCGCCTGCCGGAGGTCGGCAATGCGCGTCGCCAGCTCATCCTGGAGCGTTTGGTTCCGGGCGAGGCGTTCGTCCACGTCCGCGGACGATAACACCAGCAGCGGCTGGCCGGCCCGCACCTGTTCGTTGTCGTGCGCCAGCACGCTCTCCACCAAGCCCCCGCCGGCGGGACGCAGCTCGATGCGCTCGACGGCAGGCCGGACGATGCCCGGGGCGCGCACCGCCAGATCCACGGGCACAAAGGGCAGGCTCGCCAGCACCCCCATCACTCCGAGCAACAACAGCCGGTAAATCCACGGCTGCCCGGGTCCCCGCTCGGTGGTGAGACCTTCGACGGTATCGGCGGACAAGGTGGCGGGGATCAGCATGGCGGCGTTTCCTTCAGCCGGAGCCCCCGCGGAGCCCGGCCACCGCATCGTCAATCACTCCGCGGCGGCGGCCGGGCGATCCACAAGGGATCCGTCTTCCAACAGGCCCCAGCGTGCGGTTCGGCGCGCGAAATCCAAATTCTCCGCCGCAATTAATCCGTAATCAAAACCATCGATCAAACGGACGACGACGATCCCTTTCACAGGAGGTAACGGAGAGCACAGAGATATTCACCAACCCGCTCCGTTTCCTCCGTTACCTCCTGTAAGGTCCCGGTCTGTTCGTCACGCGTGCCCGTACGCCCGCTCCACTTTCGCCACGCGCACCTGGTAGTCGGCATACCAGGTCTCCTTGCCGCCACGCTGGGCCTGCTGGTGCTCGGTGTCGCGTTTCCAGGCGGCGATCGCCGCCGCGTCGCGCCAGTAGGAAACGGTGATGCCCAGCCCGTCGGCCCCGCGGGCGCTCTCAATGCCGAGGAAACCGGGCTGTTGCGCGGCGAGCGCGGCCATCTTCTCCGCCATGGCGCCGTAGCCGCGGTCGCCTTCGGTCCGGCGGGACGTGAAGATGACCGCGTAGTACGGCGGCTCGGGCGTGCGTGCGAGCTGTCCCGGCGCGCTCATGGCGATTGCGGGTTGAGCACCAGCATCGAGCTGCTGCCGGCGAAGAACTCGTAGTTCACGCGCACGACGGCGCTGGCGACGCCCTGCTCCTCGAGGCGGCGTCTCAACCGGTCGAGCTCGGTGTAGGGCTTGCCGCCCGCGCCGCAGACCGGGTGGATGCGCACCTCGCCGTGGCTCACGCGCGCGAGCTCGGCGCAGGCGGCGACGTGCCACTCGAAGTCGAACCGCTGGGCGTAGAGAAACAGCAGGTGCGCGCAGAGCACGAGGTCGAAGGCGTCGTCCAGGAACGGCAGGTGCGGCAGCGCCGCCCGGACGTAGCGGCCGTGGCGGACGTTGCCCTCGTAGTCGGCGAGGAAGCGCGACGCGGCTGCGCGCCGGTCGGTCTCCGCCGCATCAAAGGACGGGAAATGCTTGAACCGGAACAGCCGCCGCTTCTCGCGGATCTGCGCGAACATCCGCGCGTAGTCGTCGCGCACGCGGCCGGCGAGCTCGGCGTGCGGCCGGTCGTAGAGCGGGTCCACCGCGACCGCGTCGATGCCGCGACGGTGCGCCTCGGCGGTGAACGACGACGGCCCGGCGGCGACGTCGAGCACCGAGCGGCCGCGCAGGGCGGCGACGTCGAGGCCGAAGAAGCGCGTGTATTCCTCGAGCGTGCGCCCGAAGAAGGACACGGCCGGGAGATCCATGACCGGGGTTCCGGTCCGGACCGATGCGGCGGGGGCTAGGGGATGACGGGGAGCGGTGAGCGTGGACATGACATGAGGGTGGTTTGGGTTGGGAAAATAAAAAACCCGACTCGGTTGAGTCGGGCTCGGGTGGAGAGGTGGGCTTTTTTCGTTTTGCGGTTTCTATCAGGTGTCCGCTGTGCCCTCTTCACGCCGAGCCTTGGTAATCGTCCAAGCGCCTTTGACGGAGGCCATTTTGGCGACCGGGTTGGAGCGACGGAGGTTGGCGGAGAGAATCACGGACGCGTTGATGCGAATTTCGGCGGCCGCGCGCAAGCAGGAATTTTCCACGACCATGGATAGGGGCGCCTGAGCGGTTAAAATCAAACCGCGGCCGCATCCCCCTCCTTTGTCATCGCGAGGTGCGCGCAGCGCGCCGTGGCGATCCAGTCCCTCGACAAGCTCGGGACCTTGAGCTCGTCGAAACGGCTGGATTGCTTCGTCGCTACGCGCCTCGCAATGACACGATCCCCTATGACCCTATTTAAACCACTCTGATGAAGAGGCATGGCCCGGGCTCAAAAAAAAGCCCGGGCAGTGAGGCCCGGGCTGTCAGTGTGACCAAAAAGTTTCGGTTACTTGTCCTTGCCCAGCGAGAGCAGGTTCCGCGCGGCGAGGAACGGCGCGGTGGTGAAGGACGCCTTCGGCTTGGGCGCGGCGGCGGCGACGGCGTCCGCCTCGGCCTTGGCGGCGGCCTGCTGTTCGCGGGCCTTCAGCCAGGATTCGCGGCGGGCGACTTCCTGTTCGCGGATCATGACCTTCTCCTCGCGGTCCTTGAGGGCGAGACGGTCATCGGTGAGCGAACGGCGGGCGGCCTCGAGCAGGGCGTGGGCGCGCTCGTATTTCTCCCACTCGGTGTCGAGGGCTTCGCGGCCGGCGGTGGTGACGTAATGCTGGTTGGAGTTCTGGGCGGCCTGGCCGGCGCTGGCATTCTCCACCAGTTGACGCAGCTTCAGCTCGTACTCCCGGAGGCTGGCCTCTTTCTGCTGCATGGCCTCGATGTCCGTGGAGAGCTGGGCGCGCAGTTTCTCGAGGCGCGCGGCCTCATCCGTATCGGGTTGGGTGTTTGAGTTCATTGTCATGGGCGATGTGTTCGACACGATAGCACGACACTTGTGCGCCGCCTAGAGGCCTGGGGGCCATTTACCCGCCGTTTACCGCTGATACATGGGCTTTTACATAATTGTAAACACTCCGCGGCAAACCCTTGGGCGATCTCCCCTGTATTCCCTCTTAATGCCGGATCCAGGCGTCAGGGCCCGCTGGGCGCCAAAGGAAAGCCGCGTGGCGAACCACGCGGCTTTCGACACACACACACTGACAAATCGGGACTCTTACGCGCGAAAGATCACATCCTCCCGGTTGAACATGCGCACGCAAAGGGCCACGGCGACGGCGGCGTAGAGCGCGGTCGAGCCAAAGATGAGCGTGATGTAGTTCCAGTGCCACACCCCGGACAGCATCTCCTTGCAGGCGAGCGAGAGGTTGAGGATCGGGATGAGCGCCGTCTTCGCACTGAGTTCCATCCCGGGGAGCATGCCCATCATGGCGGGCATGATCACGACCACGATGAGCGGCGACACGTAGCTCTGCGCCTCCTTGTAGCTCTTGGCGAAAAGCGCGATCGTTAGCAGCAAAGCCGCGAAGAGCAGCGCCACGGGGGCGATCATCGCGAACACGCCCAGGATGCCCGCCGGATCGATGACCGGGATGAACCCGCCGCCCCCGCCCGCGCCCGCCGCGGCGGCCTTGCCGGCGCCCATCATGAAGGAGCCGCCCAACAGGATGGTGGCGGACGACGACAGCAGGGTGAACCCGATCGTCGCCACGGAGGCAGTCATCACCATGAGCAGCTTGCCCAACACAATGTTCACGCGGTGCACCGGGCTGCACAGCAGCGTCTCCATCGTGCCGCGCTCCTTCTCGCCGGCGGTCAGGTCGATCGCCGGGTACATCGCACCCGTGAAGGAAAGAATGATGATGATGTAGGGAATCAGGCCGCCGATGATGTTGCCGCCGACCTTCTCCGGCGGGGCGACGTTCTGCCGCTTCACGTCAAAGGGTTTGATGAGGTCGGGCTTGAGGCCCTTCTCGGCCAGGCGGGATTCCACGGTCTTCTCGCGCAGCGACCGGAAAAACTTCTCCACCTCGCCCGCGCCCATGCCGGACTTCATTTCGCCCTCGTAGTGGTAGAGCATGACCGTCTGGGAACCGCCGGACTTGAGCGTCGCCTCGAAACCCGGGGGGATCTCCACGGCGACCCGGATGCGTTTCTCCGAGACCAGGGTCTTGTAGTCGGCCGTGGCCTCGACGACCCGGAGCTTCGGCTCGGCCTTGAGCGCCGCGACGACGCCCGGCGAGTCCGCGCCGCCGATGATCACCAGCGTGGTGGCCTCGTCCTGGGCCTTCTTGATCACCTTGGACATGACGAAGAAGCCGCCGAACATCAGGAGCGGCATGATCAGCGTCGGCACGACGATCATCGAGATGATCGTGCGCCGGTCGCGCAGCGAATCCTTCAGCTCCTTGAGATAAACCGTGAGAATCTGGTTCCAGTTCATGGGTGGTCTTGGTCAGCGATCGAACCGACACACCCCGCCCGGCCGGGCACCCCTCTTGATAGAGGGGACTTCGGCTGCGCGGGTTTGAAATCCCCTCTATGAAGAGGGGTGGCGCGCCGCGCCGGGGTGTGTGGGGTTGGCATCGTGAGGCGTGAAATTTTCAGGTTAGTCCTTGAGCGCCGCGGCCAGCGCGGCCTCGCCGCCGACGGCCTTGACGAAGATTTCCTCCATGTCGCGCTCGGCGAAGCGCGCCTGCAGGTCGGCCAGCGTCCCCTCGGCAACCAGGCGGCCGCCGTGGATGATGCCGATGGTGTCGCAGAGCTTCTCCACCTCGCTCATGACATGGGTCGAGTAGATGACGGTCTTGCCGCGGTTGCGGCACTCGCGGACGAATTTCACGATCGAGCGCGCCGTCATCACGTCGAGGCCGAGCGTGGGTTCGTCAAAGATCATCACCGCCGGGTCGTGCACCAGGGTGCGGGCGATGGAGGTCTTCTGTTTCATGCCGGTGGAGAACTTGTCGCAGCGGCGGTCGAGGAACTCGCGCATGTCGAGCTCGTCCGCGAGCTGGTTGATCCGGGTGCGGATGGCGTCGCCGGTCATGCCGTTGAGCTCGCCAAAATAGGTGATCATCTCGCGCGCCGTGAGCCGGCCGTAGAGCGCGGTGCTGGCGGCGAGGAAACCGACGTGGGCGCGGACCTTTTCCGGCGCGGTGGCGGCATCGTGGCCGGCGACCGTGATCGTGCCGGCGGCGGGCTTCAGCAGCGTCGCCAGCATGCGCAGGGTCGTGGTCTTGCCGGCGCCGTTGGCCCCGAGCAGGCCGTAGATGCGGCCCGGCTGGCAGGTGAAGGACACATCGGTCACCGCGGGGATGACGCCACGCTTCTTGTCCTTGAAGGTCTTGGTCAGTTGGTGGGCGACGATCATGGTCAGGAGTCTTTGGTGCGCTTCCGGAAGGCGAAGCCGAACGCGACCGCGACGGCGATGCCGATCGGCACACCGACGCCGGGGCCGTTGGACGCGCTGAGCGCGGCGCCGACGCCCACGCCAAGGACGACACCGAGCGGGCTGAAGGGCAGGTTTTTCTTGGTTTCGTTCATGGGGAAAATCAGAGGCTCATGCGTTCGCGAAAATCCTGCGCCTGGCGGCGGGAGAGCTCGACCTTGGGGCCGCCCTTGAGCTTCACGAGCAGGCCGCCGCTGAACCAGGGCTCGATGCCCTCGACCCAGGTGAGGTTGATGACCTGCTTGCGGTTCGCGCGGAAGAAATTTCGCGGGTCGAGGCGCTCCTCCATGGCGGTGAGCGAACGGAAGAGCTGCGGTTTCTGGTCGTCGAAGTAGAGGCGGGTGTAATTGCCCTCGGACTCGAGCAGGCGGATGTTTTTCACCGGCACGAACCAGCAGCGGTCGCCCTCGCGCACGAAGACCTTGTCCTCGAGGGCGAGGCGCAGCGCCGGGCCGGTGGAGCCGTCGGCGGCCGGGGCGGCCGCCTCGCGGGTGCGGAGCTTTTCCAGCGCGGCGACGAGGCGGTTGGGGTCGACCGGCTTGAGCAGGTAGTCGAGCGCGTTGAACTCGAAGGCCTTCACCGCGAACTCGTCGTAGGCGGTGGTGAAGATGACGGCCGGCAGCGGCGGCTCGAGACGCTCCAACAGGCTGAACCCGTCGGCGCCCGGCATCTGCACGTCGAGGAGGATCAGGCCGGGCTTGAGCGCGGCGACCTTCTCGAGGGCGTCCTCGACATCCACGGCCTCGCCCACGATCTCGATGTCCGGGTGGACGGCGAGCAGGCGGCGGAGTTCGTTGCGCGCGAGGCGCTCGTCGTCGACGATCAGGGCTTTCATCGGGCGGGCGAATTGAGGGGAATGTAGACGTCGGCGGTGACGCATCCGGCCGGCTCGGCCAGCAGGGTGAGGGTGGCGTGGTCGCCGAAGAGCAGCTTGAGGCGGTCGGAGGCGTTGCGCAGGCCGACGCCGGTCGAGGAGCCGGCGCGCGCGGCCGAGGCATTGGCCGGGCCGGTGAGATCGCCGGGATTGGTGACGCGCAGGTGCAGGGCCGCGCCCTCGACGCGGGCGGAAATCGCGATTTCCCCTCCCTCGCGCCGCGGGGAAATGCCGTATTTGACCGCGTTTTCCACGAGGGTCTGCAACAGCATCGGCGGCACGGGCACATGGCGCAGGTCGCCCTCCTGGGCCAGTTCCCAGCGGACGCGCAGGCGATTTTCGTGGCGGATCTGCTCGAGCGCGAGGTAGTCCTCGACGATCCGCAGCTCCTCCTCGAAGGCCACGGTCTCGAGCTGCCCCGACTGCAGGGAATAGCGGAGCATGTTGGCGAGGCGGGTGACCGACTCGCGGGCGCGCGGGGCGTCCTCGTCGATCAGGGCGCGCAGGCTGTTGAGGGAATTGAAGAGGAAGTGGGGGTTGACCTGGGACTTCAGGGCGCGGAGCTCGGCCTCCTTGACGCTGGCGGCGAGGTGGAGCCGCTCGACCTGCATCTGGCGGAGGCGCTCGAAGGTGTGGTAGACGAAATACAGGCAGAACCAGGCGACAAAGGTGACGATGCCGTTGATCGCCGTCAGGCTCATGGCAAAGAGCGGGCTGAACTTGGAGGTCCAGGCCTCGCAAACCACCCAGTAGATGTAGCCGAAGCCAATCAGGGTCCAGAGGAGCGACAACACGATCGACGCGCCCAGCACCCGCGGCACGAGGGCGGTCCAACCCAGCTGCTTCCAGCCCCACCGCGTGACCAGCGGGCGCGCGTAGTGCGAGAGCAGCCAGCCCAGCAGCACGACCATGGTGATGACCGACGCGTCGTGCAGGCCGTCCATCCGCTGGCGCTCGGACAGGCGCTCGAAGAACAGCTGGATGCCCAGGAGCCCGCCCCACCCGGCGACCTGGCACAGCACGTAGAGGCGGTCCTTCGCGCGCGCCAGCTTGGCCTCGGGGTCGGCAGTCATCGCCGCGGAGCGAACCATGCCGGCACGACCGACGGCAAGACCGTCCGGCACGGAAACAGTGGAGGCGGAGGGATAGGCGGCCATACCTCACGCTGCGGGCGCCCCGGCGGGCTGCCACGGGGGACTGGACGAACGGTCGGCGGGGACGCACCAGCGGACGCCCGCCGCGTTCATCGCACGTGAAATTTTGACCGGCGGAGAAAAACCCCTTTACCCGATTCGCGCTGCCGCGCACGCTGCGGACTTCCGTTTTCGATTCTCCCTGCATGAGCGCACGCGTTGTCATTGTCGGCAGTTACGTCCAGGATCTTGCCTTCTACACGGAGAACTTCCCCCGTCCCGGCGATTCCGTGCTCGCCGACCTGCGCACCGGCTCGGGCGGCAAGGGCTTCAACCAGGCCGTGGCCGCCACGCGGGCCGGCGCCCCCACACTTTTCATCGGCGCCATCGGCCATGACGCGGCCGGCGCCGGCGCCCGGGACTTTGTCCGCAAGGCCGGGGTGCGCGCGGAATTCATCGTCAAGAAGAAGGAGCCGACCGGCGCCGCCTCGATCGCGGTAAACGCCGCCGGCCAGAACCAGATCATGGTCGCCCTGGGGGCCAACCTCGCCCTGCACATCCGCGACGTCCCCGTGCGGCCGCTCATGGGCGCGGATGTCGTCGTCTGCCAGGCCGAGTGCGACATGAAGACCACCGCCCACGTCCTGCGGCTGGCCCGGCGCCACGGCGCGGTCACCGTTTTCAATCCCGCCCCGATGCACGGGAAGGTCGACCCCGCCATCCTCCGCCACGTCGAGGTGCTGATCCCCAACGAGTCCGAGTTCATCGCCCTCGTGAACCGCTCGCCCCGCGCGGGCGTGAAGAACCTCACCCTCGAGGCCCTGCACCGGCTCGCCCCCGACCGCCTGCACGCGCTCTGCCGCTCCTTTGGCGTGCCGATCATGATCGTGACGCTCGGCTCGCAAGGCTGCTTCGTCTCGCAACCCGACGTCTACGCCCGCGTCCAGGCCCACGTGGTCGACGCCGTCGACACGGCGGGCGCCGGCGACGCCTTCGTCGGCGGTTTCGCCGCCGGCCTGGTGAAGTTCAACAAGAACGTCTTCGAAGCCGCCCATTTCGCCAACGCCGTGGCCGCCCTGTCCGTCACGCAGCACGGCACCGCCGACTCCATGCCGACGGCGCGCGAGATCACGCGCTTCCTGCGCCGGCGCGACCACAAGTGACGGACGCTCCTTGCGTCCGTCATCCTGAGCGCAGCGAAGGATCCACGGGGTCGGCGCGCGTTCCACTCGCCGGAGTGGATCCTTCGCTGCGCTCAGGATGACGGAAAACGAGGGCCCTTTCGCTCCGATTATGACACCGCGGGGTTGCACCGCGCGCGTCCGCCCCCCAGCCTCCCGCGCCATGTTGAAGTTCCTCCGCCCCTGCGGCGTGTTCCTGGTCCTGCTGTGCCTGCTGCCGGCCGCGTTGCGCGCCGAAAGGCCCTTCTCCTTCGCCGACACCCCCGGCCAGCTGCCCAAGGGCGTGGTGCCGCGGCACTACACGCTGCGCCTCCAGCCCGATCTCCAGGATCGCACGACGTTCGGCACCGCGCGCATCGAGCTCGACGTGCACGAACCGGTCACCGCCGTCGTGCTCAACGTCAACCAGCTCGCCATCGACTCCGCCGAGCTGGCCGACGATCCCGCCGCCCCGCAGGTGCTGGCCCCGGTGATCGACACGGACCGGCAGACCCTCACCCTGCCGGTCACGCTCGCGCCCGGCCCGCACACCATCAGCCTCACGTTCCGCGGGAAAATCGGCACCGCCGCCGAGGGCTTCTTCATCGACAAGTATCCGACCGCTTCCGGCGAGAAGCTCATGCTCGGCACGCAGTTCGAGCCCACCGATGCCCGCCGCGTGTTCCCCTGCTGGGACGAACCCGTTTACCGCGCCTCCTACGACATCACGCTCGTCGTGCCGGAAAAACTCATGGCGGTCTCCAACATGCCGATCGCCCGGGAGCGCGTCACCGGCGGCGGGTTGAAGGAAGTCGTATTCAACCGCACGCCCGCCATGTCCAGCTACCTCGTCGCGCTCTATGCCGGCGAATTCGAGGCCGTCGAGGGCGAGCAGGACGGCGTGCAGCTCCGCATCCTCTGCACCGAGGGCAAGCGCGCTTCCGCCGTCTACGCCCTCGAGGCGACCAAGCGCATCCTCGCCTACTACAACGAATACTTCGGCATCCGCTACCCGCTGCCGAAACTCGACCAGATCGCCGTGCCCAACGCCTTCGCCACCTTTGGCGCGATGGAAAACTGGGGCTGCATCACCTACATCGACACGGCGCTGCTGTACGACCCCGTCGCCGGCTCGCCCGCCGGGCGGCAGCGCGTCTTCGAGGTCATCGCCCACGAGATGGCGCACCAGTGGTTCGGCAATCTCGTGACGATGGCCTGGTGGGACAACCTCTGGCTCAACGAGGGCTTCGCCTCGTGGATGGGCACCAAGTGCTCCGACACGCTTAACCCCGACTGGCAGCTCTGGCTGCGCGCCGCCGAATCGAAGGAGGGCGCGCTCGCCCTCGATGCCCGCCGGTCCACCCACCCGATCCAGCGCCCGATCGCCAACGAGAGCCAGGCGAACGATGCCTTCGACACCATCTCCTACCGGAAGGGCCAGGGCTTCCTGCGCATGATCGAGTCCTACCTCGGCGAGACCACTTTCCGCGCCGGGCTGCGCGTCTACATCGACCGGCACAAATTCCTCAACTCCACCACCGCCGATCTCTGGGCCGCCCTCGGCGAGGCCTCCGGCAAACCGGTCGTGGCGCTCGCCGCCGCCTGGACCGAGCAACCCGGGTTCCCGGTCATCTCCGTTTCCACGGCGAGCGACGCCAGCGGCCGCGCCCTGCGCCTTGAGCAGGCGCGCTTCAGCGTGAACGACCCCGCCGCCGCGCCGCTGATGTGGCAGGTGCCGGTCATGCTCGCCAACACGGCCAGCCCCACCACTGCCACCGCTTTTCTGCTCGAGGGCCAGTCCGCCGTCGCGCCCTGGCCCGCCGGCGCCGGCACCGCCAAGGCCAATGCCGGCAACACGGGTTTTTTCCGCGTGCTCTACGACGACCCGCTCGCCGACGCCCTGCGCCGCGAAGTCACCACCCTGCCCGTCGCCGACCAGCTCAACCTCCTCGGCGACAGCTGGGCGCTCGCCGAGGCCGGCCGCCAGTCGCTCACCGCGTGGCTCGGGCTCGTCGAGCAGCTGCACGCCAGTCCCGCCATCCCCGTGTGGGAGCATGTGATCGAGAAGCTCGTCGTGCTCGACCGCTACCAGCTCGGGCAGCCCGGCCGCCGTGCCTTCCAGGCGTGGGCGGTCCAGCTGCTGCAGCCCAAGCTCGCCGCGCTCGGCTGGGAGGCTCGCCCCGGCGAGTCCGCCCTCGACGCCACGCTGCGCGCCCGGCTCATCAGCGCGCTCGGCCGCTACCGCGACCAAGCCGTAATCAACGAGTGCCTGCGCCGCTTCCAAGCCTACGTCGCGGAGCCCGCCAGCCTCGCCGGCAACCTGCGCGGCCCCGTGCTCGAGGTCGCCGGCCGCTTCGCCACGCGCGAGACCTACGACCAGATCCACGCGCTGGCGCGCGAGGCCCGGACCACCGAGGACAAGCGCCGCGCCTACGATGCCATGCGGGCCGCCATCGATCCCGCGCTCACGCAGGAGACGCTCGCCCTGACCCTCGGCAACGAGCTGTCCGCCACCGAGGCCACCCGCAACGTCATGGGCGTCGCCGCCAACGACAACCCGGCACTCGCCTGGGACTACACCCGCGCGCACACCGCAGCGCTGCTGCAGGTCACCACCTTCTTCGGCCGCAACCATTACCTGCCCGACATCGCGCAGTATTTCACCGACACCACCCGGGCCGACGAGCTCGAGACGCTCGTGCGCGAAAACCTCCCGGCCGATTCCATGGCCGAAACGGAAAAGGGCGCCGACCTCATCCGGTTGAACGCCGCCGTGAAGCAGCGCGAGCTGCCCGCGATCGACACCTGGGTGAAGCAGCGCGTGCAATTGCCGGAGTGAGCCCGTGAAGAAGGAGTTCAAGGCCCGCCTCTACAAGGTCGCCATGATCCACTGGGTCGACCTGCCGAAGAAAACGATCGACGCGCTGCGCCTCCCGCGCGCCGAGATCAAGGGCGGCGGGCTCGGGCTCAACGCGTTGCTGCGCTTCAACGACGACCTCGACCGCGTCACGCTGCTCCCGGGCAAGCGCGGCCACTACAAGCTGGCGATCAAGGCCGAGCTGATGCGCGGCGCAGACGTGACCGGTGGCGACACCATCGCCTTCACGCTCGAGCCCGATGCCGCCTCGCGCGAACCGGAGCTGCCCGAGGCGATGCGCCGCACGTTCCAGAACCGGCCGGAACTCGGGGAACGCTGGCTGAAACACAGCGTCGCCATCCGCCGGCAGGTCGTGCGCTACATCATGGATGCCAAGACGGCCGAGACTCAGGACAAGCGCTCGTGGATCTTCCTCGAGCGCCTGGCGGAGACCGGGAAGCTGGGCGGAAGCTAACGCGGCGGCGGCAGGGCGGAGAGTTCCTGCGCCAGTTCCTCCAGCAACGCCTGGCGCGGATCATCGCGCCGCCACGCCACCAGCAGCTCCGACTTGAAATCGCCCGGCGGATCGACCTCGGCGAAGACCACGCCTTCATGCGGCAGCCGCTGCGCCATCGGCAGGACGTGGCCGATCAGGTCGCTGGTCGCGAGTTGGACGAAGAGCGACCCCATGCTGTCGGTCTGCATCACGATGCGCGGCTTGAAGCCGGCGACGCGGCAGGCGTCGAGCAGGAGCTGCCGCCGTCCGGGAAACTCCCTTTCATCCCAGGAAATCCAGCGGGCCTCCCGCAACTCCGCCAACCGCAGCTTGCGCCGCTTGGCCAGGGCATGCGAGGCCCCCAGCGCCAGGCGAACCGGATAGGACACGAGCCGGCGGGTCACCAAGCTGCGGTCCTCCCCGACGTCGGAAGGGCTGACGAACGCGAGGTCCACGTCGCCGCGACGCAGGCCCGCCATCAAATCCCGCGGCGTGAGCTCGACCGGGTCGAGCTTGATCCGGGAGTGACTCCGGGCAAAGCGGCGCAGCGCCGGCGAGAAATGCTGCAGCCAAAGCACGCCAAAGTGACCGACACGCAGCCGGGCGGCGCCTTCCCGCAAATCCGCCACCAATTGATCGGCTTCGGCCAAGAGCGGCCGCGCTCGGGCCAGCAGCCGCTGGCCCTCGGCCGTCAACTCCGTCCGCGCGGTCGGCCCGCGCCGGAACAAGCGACAGCCCAATTCCTCCTCCAGGTCGCGAATCTGCCGGCTCAGCGCCGGCTGCGTGAGATGCAGCCGGGTCGCAGCGCGCGAAAAGCTCAGGGTTTCCGCCACGGCGGAAAAATACCGCAGGTGTCGCAGCTCCATGCGGCAAGTGAAGGCTCATAACCAAAAGGCATACGAGTCCAAAAACTCGGCATGAGCGACCCGACGCCCGTACTGGTACGATGGAGGAACCATGAAATCACTCCTGCTCCTCACCCTCGCCACGTCGCTGTCCACCCCGTCCGCCCCTCCCACGCTCACCGAGCTCGGCGGCGGCGCGCCCGCGCAGCCCTCCCGCTTCGCCGACAGCGTCATCCTCATCATCGACGCCCAGCGTGAATACACCGACGGCCGGCTGCGGCTGGCCGGGGTCGACAACGCCCTGCACCAAACCGCGCGGCTGCTGGCCCGCGCCCGTCGGGCCGGCGTGCCGGTGATCCACATCCAGCAGGTGAGCAAACCCGGGCGCGGCTTGTTCGACCCCCAGGGACCGTTCCTGGCGTTTACCCCCGAGGCCGAGCCCCGGGCCGGCGAGCTCGTCGTGCCGAAGAGGCTCCCCAACGCCTTTGCCGGCACGACGCTCGAGGCCGAGCTGCGGCGAACCGGGCGCAAGGACATCATCATTTCCGGCTACATGACCCACATGTGCGTCAGCGCCACGGCGCGCGCCGCCTTCGACCTGGGCTACAAAACAACGGTCATCGCCGACGCCTGCGCCACGCGCGATCTCGCGGACGGCCCCGACGGCCGTCTCGAGGCCGGCATCGTCCATCGTGTCGCGCTCGCCGAACTGGCCGATCGCTTTTCCACGGTGGTCGGCACGCTGGACGAGATTCCCGATTGACGGCGGTGCCCGGCGGGCATGGATCCTTCGGTCGCGTTGCGGCCTCAGGATGACGTTTCCCGCGAGGGGAAACGTCAATTGTTCGGGATATACCCCGTCGGCTTCGGGTCGGCGAGCCGGGCCGCGAAGAAGGGCGCGTACTGCGCGACGCCCAGCACGCCGAGGAACCACAGCGCATCGCGGTACGGTCCGCCGAGGAACAGGCCGATGATGCCGCAACCTTCCGCCAGCGCGACGCCCACAATGAACATCGGCAGGGCGCGGCCGAGCCCGCTGAAACGCGGCAGCACGAGCCAGCGGATGACGATGCTGATGAAGAGCGGCACCACCGCAGCGAGGTTCAACAGCAAATCCTTGCCGTCCGGCTTCGGCAGCGGCCGCCCACGGCCAAAGGCGAGGTACAAGATCACCAGTCCGGCGAGAATCGCCGCCCAGATGATCCACCAGACCAGGAGTTTCGCACGCGCTTGCGGATCGGGATTCATCCGCTCACGCCCCGATCGGGTGCCACGTGGTCTTGAACTCGAGGAGGTCGCGCAGTTCGTAGAGGCTTTGCGCCTTGTCGGAGAACCAGTCGGCCGGATCCTCGGCCTTGAGGAGCTTCGTGCGCTTCACGCTCTCGGCGGCGCCGAGCTTGAGAGCCTTGCGCTCGTCGGCGTTGGCGACGCCGATGACGGCGCGCAGGTGCGTGTGTGTGGCCAGCGTCGGGACGATTTCCTTGCGGAAGCCGGTGAGCAGGTTGACCACGCCGCCCGGCAGGTCGCTCGTGGCGAGCATCTCGCCGAGCACGATGGCCGGGTACGGCTGCGTCGACGAGGCGAGGGCCACCACGGTGTTGCCGCTGGTGATGGCGGGGGCAATGAGCGAGACGAGAGCCAGCAGCGGCGCCTCGTCGGGCGCGAGCACGCCGACGATGCCCATCGGCTCGGTGACAGTGAAGTTGAAGTGCGGCGAGGCGACCGGGTTCACGTTGCCCAGCACCTGCTCGTACTTGTCGGCCCAGCCGGCGTAGTAGATGAGGCGGTCGACGGTCGCGGCGATTTCCTTGGCGGCGGCGGCCTTGGACACACCGCCGACGGCGAGCGCATCGGCCATGTCGCCCTTGCGCGCCTCGATCATCTCGCCGAGGCGGTAGATGATCTGGCCGCGGTTGTACGCCGTGCGCTTCGCCCAGCCCGGGCCGGCCTTGGCGGCGGCCTCGACGGCGTTGCGGAGGTCCTTGCGGGTGCACTGCGGGATGTTGGCGAAGAAGGCGCCGGACGCATCCTTGAGCGGGAACGTGCGCGCGCTCTCGGAGCGGATGAAGGCTCCGCCGACGTAAACCTTGGGCGTCTTGGTGATGGGCAGGCGGTTCATGTATTGGCGGTGGTTTCGGCGGCGGCTTCCGGCGCCGACTCGGTCTGGACGTAGGTCTTACCCTTGTAGGCTTTCGCGACGAACACGTAGATCGCCACGCAGCCGATCGAGAGCCAGGCGAAGAAGTTGTAGTAGGCCGCGCCGTGGAGCTTCAGCGAGCCGTCGGGATTCTCGATGAACCAGTGCACCAGGGCGGTGAAGAGGTTGCCGGCGGAAATCGCCAGCAGGTAGATCGCCTGCACCATCGCCTTCATGCTTTTCGGCGCCTGGGTGTAGGCAAATTCGAGGCCGCTGATCGACACCATGACCTCGCCCGCCGAGAGCAGCGCGTAGGCCGGCATCTGCCAGCCGATGTTGGGCTTCAGGCCCGCGGCGAGCTGCGTCTCGATCCAGCCGCTGATCAGGAAGGACACGCCGGTGACCACGAGGCCGAGCCCGATCTTGCGGAGCAGGGTCAGCTTGTAGACGCGCTCGATCAGCGGGTAGACCACGTATTGGAACAGGGGGATGAACGCCAGGATCATGATGGCGTTGACCGCCTGGATCTGGGACGAGAGCCAGTGGATCCCGAGGAAATTCAGGTCCATCTTCTCCGCCTGCAGCACCCACTCGCCGCCGCTCTGGTCCCAGAGCGACCAGAAGATCGCGACGAACACGAAGATGAGGGCGATGCGGCCCAGCGTCCGGAACCCCTCGGCGTTGAAGTTTTCCTCGATGAATTTTTTCCCGCCGGGCGGGATGTGCGCGAACTTGTAGCGGCCGAGCCAGAAGACGAAGGCCGCCGCGAGCATCAGGACGGCGGGCACGCCGAAGGCCGGGCCCGGGCCGTAGTGCTCGAGCAGCCAGGGCACGAGCAGGATCGAGAAGAACGAGCCGAAGTTGACCGAGAAGTAGAACCAGCCAAAAGCCCGCGCGAGGAGGTGCTGGTTGTCCGGGCCGAACTGGTCGCCGACGTGGGCGGAGACGCACGGCTTGATGCCGCCCGAACCGATGGCGATCAGCGTCAGGCCCAGCGTGAGGCCGAAACGGGTGTGATCGAAGGCGAGCACCACGCTGCCCGCGCAGTAGACGAGCGAGAGCCAGAAGATCGTCTTGTATTTCCCCCACAGCGCGTCCGACAGGATCGCGCCGGCGGCCGGGACAAAATAGTTCATGAATAGGAACAGGTGGTACCACTTGTTCGCGTCGTTCTCGCTCATCGTGTCGCGCACGCCGGAGCGGCTGACGAGGTACTGCGTCATGAAGACCACGAGGATGGCGCGCATCCCGTAGAAGTTGAAGCGCTCCGCCGCTTCGTTGCCCACGATGTAGGGGATGCCCGGGGGCATCGTGGTGAGCTTTTGCGGGGCGGTCAGGTACGGGGGTTTGTCGGCCATGAGAAAGTTAACAGCGGAGAGAAATCACAAATGAACACGACCATTCCCGAACCACACACCCCGGCGCTTTGCGCCACCCCTCTTGATAGAGGGGAATCAAACCCGCGAAGCCGCAGTCCCCTCTATCAAGAGGGGTGCCCGAAGGGCGGGGTGTGTTGAGCGAGGCCATCAACGGTTCAAACTAGCTTGCAGTAGTCGAGCAGGCCCTGGCGGCCGCCCTCGCGGCCGAAGCCGGATTCCTTGTAGCCGCCGAAGGGCGACGTCGGATCGAACTTGTTGTAGGTGTTGGCCCAGACGACGCCGGCCTTGAGCTCCGTTGACATCTTCAGGATGCGCGAGCCCTTGTCGGTCCAGACGCCGGCGCTGAGGCCGTAGGCGGTGTTGTTCGCCTTCTCGATCGCCTCGTCGAGGGTGCGGAAGGTGAGGATGCTGAGCACCGGCCCGAAGATCTCCTCGCGAGCGACGCGGTGGCTCATGCTGACGCCGGACAGGAGCGTCGGGCGGAAGAAGAAACCCTTCGCCGGCAGCTTGCAGGCGGGCTGGAAGAGCTCGGCGCCTTCCTTCACGCCGGCGTTCACGAGCGATTGGATTTTCTGGAGCTGTTCCTTCGAGTTAATGGCGCCGATGTCGGTGTTCTTGTCGATCGGGTCGCCGACGCGGAGGGTTTTCAGCCGCGTGCGCAGCTTGGCTTCAAAAACCTTGGCGATCGGCTCGTGGACGAGCAGGCGCGAGCCGGCGCAGCAGACGTGGCCCTGGTTGAAGAAGATGCCGTTGACCACGCCCTCGACGGCCTGGTCGATCGGCGCGTCGTCGAACACGATGTTCGCCGCCTTGCCGCCGAGCTCCATGGTCATTTTCTTGTCGGTGCCCGCGAGCGACCGCATGATGATCTTGCCGACCTCGGTCGAGCCGGTGAAGGCAACCTTGGCCGCGGTCGCGTGGCCCATGACGGCCGCGCCGGTGTCGCCGAAGCCCGTGACGATGTTGACCGTGCCGGGCGGCAGGCCGGCGTCCTGGATGATCTCGGCGAACTTCAGGGCCGTGACGCTGGTCGTCTCGGCCGGCTTGATGACGATCGTGTTGCCCATCGCCAGCGCGGGGGCGAGTTTCCACGCCATCATCAGCAGCGGGAAATTCCACGGGATGACCTGGCCGACGACGCCGAGCGGCGCGACCTTCCGGCCCGGCGCCACGTAGTCGAGCTTGTCGGCCCAGCCGGCGTGGTAGAAGAAATGCGCGGCGGCCATCGGCACGTCGAAGTCGCGCGATTCCTTGATCGGCTTGCCGCCGTCGAGCGTCTCGGCCACGGCGAACTCGCGCGCGCGGTCCTGCAGCAGGCGGGCGAGGCGGAAGATGTACTTCGCGCGCTCCCGGCCTGGCAGCTTGCCCCACGTCGTGTCGAAGGCCTTCTTCGCCGCGGCATAGGCGGCGTCGACGTCGGCGGCGTTGGCGTGGGCGATCTCGGCCAGCTTCGCCTCGGTGGCCGGGTTGATGGAATCGAAATACTTGCCGGAGGACGGGGCGACAAACTTGCCGCCGATGAACAGGTCGTAGCGCGCCTTCAGCTTGGGGTCGGCGGTTTCGGGCGCCGGATCGTATTCCCAGAGGTCGCCAAAGATCAGCTCGGGGAGCGGGCGACCATGGGCGCGCTTGGTCGGGCGTTTGGTTTCGGTCAAAGTGGGCATGGGGAAAAGGAGTCTGTCCTCTGGCTTCTGTTCTCTGTCCTCTGGCTTCTGTTCTCTGTCCTCTGGCTTAGTAGCTCTCGGCGGCTTCGGAGAAGTAATACGGGGCCTGGTAGGCGCCGGTCTTTTCCTTCTCGAGCTGGCGGAGCAGGTCGTTGAGCAGCGAGGAGGCGCCGAAGCGGTAGCGGGTGTTGTTGAGCCACTCGTCGCCGAGCGTCTCCTTCACGGCGATGAGGAATTGCAGCGCCTGTTTGGCGGTGCGGATGCCGCCGGCGGGCTTCATCGCGATCGGCGTGCCCGTATCGAGGTAGAAGTCGCGGATGGCCTCGATCATCACCTGGTTGTTGCCGAGCGTGGCGTTGAGCGTGGTCTTGCCGGTGCTGGTCTTGATGAAATCGTTCGGGCGGATGACGCGCATCGCGAGGAAGGACGCGGCGCGGATCTTGTCGTAGGTTTCGAGTTCGCTGACCTCGAGGATGACCTTGAGCGTGGCCGCGCCGCAGGCCTGGACGACGGCGGCGATCTCGTCCTGCACCTCGGCGAACTCGCCCGCGAGGAACGCGCCGCGATTGATCACCATGTCGATCTCGTCGGCGCCGTCGGCGACGGCGGCCTTCACCTCGGCGAGGCGGGTCTTGAGCGGGGCCTGGCCGGACGGGAAGGCGGTGGCGACCGAGGCGATGCGGACGGCCGTATCCTCGCCGAGCGCGCGGCGGGCGTATTTGACCATGGCCGGGTAGACGCAAACGGCGGCGACCTGCGGCGCGTCGAGCCCCTCGTGCGGGCTCAGCGCCTTCTGGCAGAGGGACGCCACCTTGCCGGGGGTGTCCTTGCCCTCGAGGGTGGTCAGATCGACCATCGAAACCGCGAGCTTGAGACCTTGCACTTTCGCGGCCTTCTTGATGCTGCGTGTCGTGTATTTCGCCACGCGCTCCTCGATCCCGACCTGGTCAACCGTCCCAATTTCGTTGAACAAGCGATTGAACGCAGACTGGACCATGGCACACATCGTTCGCGGAATATCCTGTCATAATCTACCGAAAACAATGCCAAAGTCTCTTACCGGCGCCGTGTTTCTCCTCCTAGCGGCGGCGCTCCACGCGCTTGAAGTCTCCCCGGATTACACCGGGCCCGTCGAAGCCGGCCGGATGGCCGAACCGCACAATCTCGAGCAGAGCGGCCTCGCCGTTTCCCGCCGCACCCCGGGTCTCCTCTGGACCCACAATGACAGCGGGGGCGTACCGGTCCTGTTTGCCCTCAACACCGACGGATCCCTGCGCGGCTCGATCCAGCTGGCGGGCGTGACCAACCGCGACTGGGAAGAGGTGGCGGCCTTCGAGCTCGATGGCCGGGCCTGGCTGATGGCCGCCGAGATCGGCGACAATTACGCCAAGCACCCGCAATCGATGCTGCACGTCGTCGCCGAACCCGATGCGGCGCAACTCGACCCGGCGAAGCCCCTGTCGCAGGCGCCGGACTATACCATTAATTTCGTCTACGAGGACGGCCCGCGCGATTGCGAGGCGCTCGCGGTCGACACCCAAGAGCGCGTGGTCTACCTGCTCAGCAAGCGCGACCTCCCCACCCGCCTCTACCGCCTGCCGCTGGCGGCGGCCCCCACCGGACAGCCCGCCGTGGCGAAGTTCGTCGGCAATGCCTGGGATTTCCCCCAGCCCGACGGGGTGCAACGCCTTTCGCCCCTGCCGGCGGTCGGGCTCTCGGGTTGGCCGACGGCCATGAACTTCCTGCCCGACGGATCCGGTGTGCTCGTGCTCACCTACGGTGGCCTCTATCTCTTTCCCCGGGCGCCCGGCGAGCCTTGGGCCACCGCACTCACCCACGAACCCCGCCTGCTGCCGGGCTTCCTGCTGCCCCAGGCCGAATCCATTGCGGTCACGCCCGATGGCTCCGAGATCTATCTCTGTTCGGAGCGCACGCCCCAGCTGCTGCGCTACGAGCATAAGAAGTGAGTGGCCGCGCCGCACTTGCCAGCGGCCGTCGCCGGCGTAGCGTCAGGCCATGAGTCAGGCCACCCCGCCGCCGCCCCCCTCGGGCGAACTCGTGATCCGCACGATCGCGATGCCGATGCACACGAACTCCAACGGCGACATCTTCGGCGGCTGGCTCGTTTCCCAGATGGACCTCGGCGGCGCGATCTACGCCCGCAACGTCGCCCTCAGCCGCATCACGACGGTGGCGATCGAGGGCATGGCGTTTCTCTATCCCGTTTACGTCGGCGACATCGTCAGCTGCTACGCCACGCTCCTCAAGGTCGGCCGCACCTCCATGCACATCGCCGTCGAGGTCTGGGCCCAGCGCACCAAGGGCGGCGAACATGTGCGCGTGACCCACGGCACCTTCATCTACGTGGCCATCGATGATGCCGGCCGGCCGCAACCGGTGCGCCGCCCCTGACGTCTTTACCCCGCCCACCCCTGAAAAACCCCCCCCCCCCCCCCCCCCCCCTTCTCCCTCCTTCCCCGTG
>Ga0247757_10000089_pt1 | contig 71676 bp, 55 predicted proteins | sample UWRJL126311R4_FD_180929 | JGI IMG/M metagenome (GOLD analysis project Ga0247757, IMG submission 180929) | Plant litter microbial communities from Arlington Agricultural Research Station in Wisconsin, United States - UWRJ-L126-311R-4 | ecosystem: Environmental > Terrestrial > Plant litter >...
ACCCGATCACGCTGCAGGTGTACGACATCGACCTGCGCTTCGAGCACTCGCAGACGACGGGGCCGCTGTTCGAGACCATGGCGACGCGCATTCAAGCCATCGCCTCGCACACGGGGATGCTGGGCGTGTTCGAGTTGCTGTCGGCAGACGTGTACGAGGTGCTCGCGATCCGCGAGCTCGAAGACCTGCTCGGCCCGCCCGCGCCCGAAGACGCGCCCGCCGAAGAAGAGTCGCCCATGTCGCTGCGCACGGAGCTGCGCGCGTTGAGCGTGGTCACCGAGCGTTTGCGCCGCGCGACCGATCTCGACGGCTTGCTGTCGACCTTGCTCGACGCCTTGCGCGACGAGTTGAGCTTCGAGCACACGATGTTGCTCTTGCCCGACGAGACCGGGAAACGGCTGTTCTCCCTGGCCAGCCGCGGTTATGGTGGCAGCGGCATCGGTGCCGAGGTCGCGCTTGGAGAGGGCCTGATCGGCACCGTGGCGCAGACCCAAAAGACGATTCGCATCACCAATATCGACGCCGCGCTGCGCTACGGCCGCGCGATCGGCCGTAGCGCGCAGGATCAAGGAACGCACGCTCCCGGGGCGGAGATCCCTTTGCCCGGCCTGCCCGATGCGCAGAGCCAACTGGCGATCCCACTATTGACCCATGGGCGCTTGGCGGGCGTGCTCGCGGCCGAGAGCCGAAACCCGCTCGGCTTCGAAGAGTGGCACGAGACCTTTCTGGACGTAATTGGGCACCAGCTCGCGAGCGCGATCGAGAACATGATGCTGCGCGCGGAGGCCGAAGAAGCGCAGGCCATCACCCGCTCCACGGCACCCCCGAAAGCACAGCCCGCACCGCGGGTGCTCCGCTTCTGCTTCTACCGCAACGACGATTGCGTATTCGTCGACGACGAGTACCTGATCCGCAACGTGCCCGGCCGCATCTTGTGGAAAATCTTGCGCAGCTTCGTGGACTCGTCCCGGGCCGAGTTCAGCAATCGTGAGTTGCGACTCGACCCGGGGCTCGGACTCCCGCCGATCAAAGACAATCTCGAGAGCCGCCTGATCTTGCTGCGCAAACGGCTCGAACAGAAGTGCCCCGAGTTGCGGCTGGTGCCCAAGTGCCGCGGCCAATTTCGGCTGGAAACGAGCTGCGCGCTGGAACTGACCGAAAAAGATTCGAGCTGATCAGGCCACGAGCGGCACGGGGGGTGGCGGTGGCGTGAGCAAGCTGAGCTCGGACGGATCGAGTGCGACGAGCATCAGCTCCAGCCAGACTTTGCCGCGCGCGGGCGGGATACGTTCCCGAATCGAGTGCTGCAACTGCAGGAGTTCGGCATCCGTTTTGCTGCGCCAGAGGGCCTGATTGCACTCGTTTTCTTCGAACGACAAATGAGCCAATTGCGCGGCGATGAACAGATTGAAACGTTGGCTCAGCTCCTTACCGATGTGCCGGCGCTCGGCGCTGGTGGCCAGGCGCAGCGCGACGGCGCTGTGCTCGATTCCACGCATGTGCTGCTCGAGGGATCGATGTTGCCGCGCGGCCTCGCAACCCAACCCGGGGTCCAGCTCGAAGAGCACGGGGAAGACCACCGCGTCTTCGTGATCCGCGTGCTCGCGCAGCATCACGAAGCTGCGGTCGAGCGCCGCGCACGCCTCGCGGCAGCTCGTTTCGTCGCGAAAGTCACAGCGAGCAAACTGCATGGCTTGCTCGAAGAGCAGCTTTCGGACGCACTTGTGGATCGTTGATGCCAAATCGACGCGCTGATTCATATCTTCTCTCCTAGAGGCTTCGAATTCGAGGTATTTTCTCCGGTCAAATCGCGGTTGGCGCTCAGCTTTCGCACGTGCCCGAGCAACGCCGGGTAGTCCTCCTCGGCGATGATCCCACGCCAACCGGGCATGCGCGTGCCGGGTTTGACGCTCGGCGCATCGAGGATCCAACGCAGCAAATCGGCGTCGTTCGGGTAGTCGCGATTGGCCGAGCGCAGATCGGCGATCCCGACTCCGCTTTGGCCGTGACACGACGAGCAGCCATAGCGCGCGTACGCGGCCTCACCCGCTTCGCTCGTCGTCGGCGGCGGCGGGCGTTGAACCGCGTGTTTGATCGCGGGCACCGTGCGCAGGTAGGCGTAAATCGCGCTCAAGTCGCGGTCGTCCAACTCGGGCATCGGCGACATCGGCGAACTGAGCGGCGCGCCATTCGGGCGAATGCCGTAGCGCAGCGTGCGCACGAACTCGGCCTCGCTCATGCGCCCGATGCCGGTCTCGGGATCCGGCGTCAAATTCGCCGATAAAATCCCCTTCCCGTCTTGCGTCAACAGCGCGTTGCCGCCGGCGAGAAATCCCTCCGAGAGTGGCGGGTTCATGATGTTCACGCTCTTGAAGTCAGCCGAATGACAGCTGTAGCAGTCGAGCGAGTAGACCAGATATCGACCGTAAGCCGCGCGGTCCGTGGTCTCCGGCGCGCGGATCGTCTTTTCCGGGAAAGGCAAGGGGCGCATCACGGTGTGGGCCAGCGCCTTCACCAAGAACGAAGGAGCCGTCACCCCCGGCGGGTCCACGTCGGCCGGCGCGAGCATCGGATCATCCGAGTGCAGGTAAGCGATGATCGAGTCCAGATCTTCGTCGGAAGCGTGCGGCAGTTTGATCATGTACGGCGGCACGTACGTGCCGTCGGGTCCCACCCCGGTGCGCAGCAAGTAGGCGAGGTCGGCATCGCTCCAGGCCCCGATGCCTTTCGTGCGACTCTGCGTGATGTTCTTGCTCACGATCCGCCCGAACTCGGGCGGCAAGTCCGACATCACCTGGCCCGTCAACTTGCCGGTGGCCGAGTCCAGGTGACAGTGCACGCACAACAGGGAGGCCAGCTTCTTGCCGCGCTCGACTCGCTCGACGGTGACATCCACGTGCCGGGCGGGCGCGACGTGCCGAAAACGAGGCAGGCCATCCAGCTGGACGTAAAGCGCAAAAGCCGCCACTAGCAAGATCACGGCCGCACCGGCGCGCGCCGTCCAAATCAGCAATTTTCTAGGCATTCGGGGAACTCCGCGCCAACCCCGGCGCGGTCAGAACATGGCAGTGCGCCGGTCTTCCGGTTGCTAAATGCTTGCTGCGAGAACCCTAAGAAAACACTAACGCCACAGGCCACGCGGGTTCCGCGCGGCGCTGCTTGCGATGGGAGGCGGGAGGAGTAGGCTGAACGTTCGCCTGGAGGACCCAACCATGAGCAGCCCCAAGAAACCCGTTGTCCGCCGTGATGCCACCGGCCACTTGGATCCGGAGTACGAGCGCAAGCTGCTCGAGACATCGCAAGAGAACAAGAATCGCGACGGCGATAGCCGCGCGTTCATCGACCACGCGGCTCCCGAAGAGCTGTCGGAGGAGCTGGGAGAAGCCTTCGTCCAAGCCGTCACTTCCGGCGAGGACGCGGAGATCGAGCGGCGTGACAGCGTGACGCCCGAAGAGTCCGGCGGTCCGTTCGTTCCCTCGACCGCCGGCCAAGAGTTCGCGGGCGGCACGGATGAATCGAACATTCCGGAAGCCACACGCGAAGCGCTGCCGCGCACCTCCAAAGCGGAGGTCTGAGCTACGCTCGGGCGCTATGGGGAAAACGCCGCGCCCACCCCCGAGCCGCGAGATCACGCCTCCCGGGCTGTACGCCCGGCGGCGCGAATTCATCAAATCCGGCGCGTTGTTCGTCGGCAGCAGTGCGGCGCTCGGCACGGGGCTGATCGCGCTGTCCAACCTGGGCGGCGCCGATCCGCCGTCCCAGCCGCCCGCATTGCCCCCCGCGCCCAGTGGGGCTGTGCCCTGGCGCGTCGACCAGCGCGGTCGATTCGGCACGACCGAAGCGCAGACTTCGTACGAAGACATCACGACCTACAACAATTACTATGAGCTCGGCTTTTCCAAGTCCGAGCCCGCGAGTCTGGGCTACCGCATCAAGACGCGCCCGTGGACGGTGCGCATCACGGGTGAAGTCGCGGAAGAGCGCACCTTGGATCTCGACACGTTGATCGGTTGGTTCGGTCTCGAGGAGCGCGTGTACCGCATGCGCTGCGTGGAGGCGTGGTCGATGGTCATCCCTTGGCTCGGCTTCCCCTTGGCCGAGTTGGTGAAGCGGGTCGCGCCGACCTCACGCGCCAAATACGTGCGCTTCACGACGTTGCTGGATCCGGAACAGTTGCCCAACCAAGAGAGCCACGTGCTGCGCTGGCCGTATGTGGAGGGGCTGCGCATCGACGAAGCCATGAATCCACTCGCATTCATGGCCCTCGGCCTGTACGGCGCGCCCCTGCCCGGTCAAAACGGCGCGCCGCTGCGGCTGGTCGTGCCTTGGAAGTACGGCTTCAAAGGCGGCAAATCGCTGGTCGAGATCCGCTTTCAAGAGCCGGAACCGGAGACCACTTGGAGCCGCTCCGCGCCCTCGGAATACGGGTTCTACGCGAACGTCAATCCGGAGGTCGATCACCCGCGCTGGAGCCAAGCCAGCGAGCGGCGAATTGGGGAGCTTTCGCGACGCAAAACCCTGCCATTCAACGGCTATGCCGAACAGGTCGCCGACTTGTACCGCGGCATGGACCTGACGCGGTACTTCTGAGTGGCGCGCTCCAAACTGCCCTGGCTCGTCCCGGCGACCATGACGGGCGCGCTGATCCCATACGCGTCGATCGCTTGGCGCCTCGCGCAAGGACGGCTCGGCGCCAATCCAATCGCCACCGCGCTCAACCAGATCGGCCTACTTTCCCTGATTTTCGTGGTGCTTTCGCTGTCGTGCACGCCGCTCAAGATCGCGTTCGATTGGAACTGGCCGCTGCGCGTGCGGCGCACCTTGGGCCTATGCGCGTTCTTCAGCGTGGTGCTGCACTTCCTGGTGTACCTGGTGCTGGACCAGGATTTTGCGCTCGGCGCGGTGCTGCGTGACGTACTGAAGCGGCCCTTCATCGCCGTCGGCGTTGCGGCGCTCGTGCTGCTCATCCCGCTCGCGCTCACGTCGACCAAGCGCTCGCTGGCACGGCTCGGTTTTCGGCGCTGGCAGCAGCTCCATCGCTTGGCCTACCCGATCGGCGTCTTGGGCGTGCTCCACTTCTACTTGCGGGTGAAGGCAGACCACACTCAGCCGATCATGTACGGCTCGATCTTGGCCGTGGGCTTTGCCCTACGGCTGGCCGCCAAGCTCAAAAAGAACCGTGACCTGCGGCTACGCGCGAGTAGCCGCGGCGCGCAGCCGGAAACGGCCTGACCCGTTACTTGCCTCGCGCTGCGCAGACCACGAGCTCGAGATCACTGCCGGTCGGCGCTTGCGCGCTCGGCCCGCTGTGACAGCTCGCGACCTCGGCCTCGATCTGCGTGGAGACCGGCTTGGGGGCAAAGCGCACATCCACCACCCAAACGGCCAAAGCGAGTGCACACAGGATCTGAACGGAATTGGGCATTTTCACCTGCTTTCGTGGGTCTGGGCTGAACCCGACACAATCAGTTTACGCAAACGTCACAAGCAGTCAACGATTCGTCACCTGGTTGTCACTTTACCCACATTGAGCCAGCGCTCACCGCCATTCAACGGAGCTCAACGGGTGGCGAACGTCAGCCACTCGACGAGCGGCGCCGTGAGCTTCGCGTGCGCGACGAGCCAGCGACTGAGCTCGGGTTTGACCAAGATCCCCTTCGGCAACTCGGGAAAGCCGACCGTCAGCCCCTTGCGCAATAGGTGCTCGGCGCGCGGATGATCGGCTTCATAGCCCTTGGGCATGCGCTTGTAGGCGTCGTGCGAGCGCACCACGAAGCCCTTCTTGGTCAAGGCGAGGAGCAGCTTGGTCAGCTCCTTGCCGCTTTTTTCGTCGGCGACCGCGGCCCGATAACGCTCGAGCGAGCCGGGATCCATCATGTACTGCCCGGCCGCGGCGAACGAGTTGGGCTGCCCCACGTGGAAGTACAACGCCATCGGCACTTCCGTGACCTTACCGCGGCGAGCGGTTGGGATCAGACCGCCGACGTGGGTCTTGTATGGCGACTTGTCCTTGCCGAAGCGCACGTCACGGAAAATGCGGAACTGCTTGGGCTCGCCGAGATCACAAAGCCGATAAGCGCGGTCGATGCCCACGCGCACCTCGGTCAGCAGCGCCTTCATCGGCGCTTGCCAGCCCGCTTCGAACTCGGCCTGGTGAGCCTGAAACCAGACTCGGTCTTGGTGCTTCGCCAGTTGCTCGAAGAATTTGGCTTTGGCGTCGGCGAACCCCTCAAATGGCATGCCCCGATCGTACACCAATCGCCGGCTCAGAGCTGCGGCGCGACCAAGCGCGCCACGTCATCGAGCGCCGAACGCAGCATGCCGGCGCGCGGCGGCCCCACGCTACATTGCTCGAACGTCGCCGCGAACCATTGCTCGAGCCGCTCTGCTTCGGCTCGGCCCGAAAAGAACAGCGCGATCTCGTAGTTCAAGAACAAACTGCGCATGTCGAAGTTCGCGGAACCGACCACGCACAGGCGATCGTCAACGAGCAGTGTCTTGGCGTGCAGCATCTTGCGAAAGCGTTGGATGACGACCCCGGCCGCGCCGAGATCGCGCAGACACGACCCAGAGGCGAAGTCGGACAGCGAGTGATTGGAGTGCTCGGGCGTCAGGATGCGCACCTCGACCCCGCGCCGTACGGCGATCATCAACGCGCGCAGCAGCGCTTCGTCGGGCACGAAGTACGGCGTCGCAATCCAGATCCGTCGCTCGGCGCGGAATATGGCCGTCAGATCCGCATCGTAAATCGGATCGCTCGCGGCATCTGGGCCGCTCGGAACCACGCGCACCTCGATCCCACCTGCCGGCAGCGGCGTTGCGGGCGTGAGCACCTCGCGGCAGGCAAATTCCCAATCGGCGCGGAATACGGCGTCGAGTTCGGCGACCGCGGCTCCCGACACGAGCAATGAAAGATCGCGCCAGCGCTTGGGGTCGGGCGTCGGGCCCAAGTACTCGTGGCCCAAGTTCATGCCCCCGACGATCGCTCGTTCGCCGTCGAACAGAGCGATCTTGCGATGGTTGCGCAAGTTGGAGTGTCCGCGGAACGGCCAATGCAAGAGGGGCATGAAGCGCTCGACACGTGCGCCCGCCGCTACCAAGTCCCGCAGCAGACCGCGCGGCACGTGGAAGTGAAGCAGATCGTCGATCAAGAGCCGAACCTCCAGCCCCTGCTTCGCGCGCTCGATCAGCGCTTCGACCAGCGGGCGGCCCGCGTCATCGTCCGCGAGCACGAAGGTGACGATGCGGATCGTGCGCTGCGCACCGCGGATCTCGGACAAGAAGCCCTCGAAGGCGAGTACGCCGTCGTCGAGCCAGCGCACGCTTTGTAAGCTGCTCGGGGCGCGCTCGTCGGTGCGCGCGTCGAGTCGCCGTTTGGAGCGAATGCGTTTCGAGAGCTTTCGGCCACCGAAGATCAGATACAGCGGGATGCCGAAATACGGAATCAACACGATCGCCAAGAGCCACGCGATCAGGTTGCCCACGGCGCGCCGTTGGCGCAAAAGCGAAGCAACCAGGAACAACACCAGCAGGTTGCTCGCGATCGACACCACCTCGTGAGTCAGCAGCCAATACGGAACGGAGTACATGGCAGGCTGGCTCGCGAGTCGACGCACGAACGGCGCGCGGCTAGTGCTTGTCGGCCATCGCTTGCGCGATCGAGCCGTGCTTGCTGAGGTCGATGGCGGCGATCGCTTGGCCCCGCAGGAACAGCGTCGCGAGCGGCCCGATCTCGTGCTTCGACAAGCGCCCCGCCAGACGCGACACCTTGTCGGCATCGGCGATGCCCAGCGCCGGGCAACCGCCGGGCAGCTTGCACGACGCGGGTGAGCGACACAGCTCCGGCGCGTGCGCGAGCGAGAGCAGCACGTCTGCGGTCTCGCCATTCGAAAGCTTGAGCGAGAGTTGGGTCTGCTCTTCGTTCGCGAGTTTGACGGGCAAGCACGTGAAATTACCGCGGCCCCAGACGCTCGGATCGTAAGCCGGTTCACTCCACGCCGTGGGCAGCGGCCCCGACGGCGGGGACGACGAGGGCGGCACCGAGGGCTTGGCGGCGGCGAGCGTCACCCCACCGCCCGCGCTACCGAGCTTGTGCTGTAAGGCCTTGTGCAACGAGGCAAGCTCGGCGTTCAGCGCGCGATGCGTCGTGCCGTCGGGGCGCACCAAGTGGCCCGACGCCGAAAGGTGAACCGCGCTGCCATCGACGCGCAGCAAAATCACGCTGACGTGTTTGGTGGTCTCGTCGACATGACTGCGCACGCGGACCGCGTGCGCTGCCGCATCTTGATCCAGAACGGTGTATTTCTCACTCTTCAGGGTATCCAGCACGGCCGCGTAGGTCGCGTTCGGATCGCTCAGCCCCGCCACGTCGTGCGGCGGTTGCTTTCGCCAGCCGCCGCACGAGGTCGCGGCGACCGCCGTGAGCAACACGGACAGCCCGAGCCCAGCGCGAAGACCCGCAGCGCGAACACCAGCGACACTCCGCGAAAATCGAAGCATTCACGCAGCGTAGGGAGGCGCGCGGGGCCCGGTCAAGCGTTAAGCACCGCCCCGCGCCTAGTCAATGCGCCGGCATTGGTCGTACACTGTTGGTTCTTGGAAACGCAGGTTCTGGCCGGACGATATCGACTCGACAAGCAGCTCGGCAAGGGCGGCATGGGCTCGGTTTGGTTGGCCGAACACTTGGCGCTCAATTCTTGGGTCGCAGTCAAACTGATGGACCCCTCGATCGCCTCGACCGTGGAGGGCGCCGAGCGCTTCAAGCGCGAAGCCCAAGCGGCCGCGTCCCTGCGCAGCGCGCATGTGGTGCAGGTATTGGACTACGGCGTGCACGAGAGCACGCCCTTTTTGGTCATGGAGCTCCTGCAAGGCCAGAGCTTGGCCGACTGCTTGGAGCGCGAAAAGCGACTCGCGCCGGAGCGCGCCTTGACCGTGATCACCCAGGTGGCGCGCGCCATCGGCCGCGCGCATGCGGCCGGTATCGTGCATCGCGATCTCAAGCCGGACAACATCTTCTTGGTGCGTGAAGACGACCAAGAATTGGCCAAAGTGCTCGACTTCGGCATCGCCAAAGCGACAGGCTCGCGCTTTGGTGGCATGGAGACGCGCACCGGCGTGACCATGGGCACGCCGTACTACATGAGCCCCGAGCAGGTCGAAGGCAAGAAGGCGCTCGATCACCGTTCGGACTTGTGGTCCTTGGCCGTGATCGCTTGTGAGTGCTTGACCGGTACGCGCCCCTTCGACGGCGAAACTTACGGCGAGCTGCTGCTCAACATCTGTGCGCGCCCGATCGTGCCGCCCTCACGCCAAGGCTTCTATTTGACTGGCTTCGACGAATGGTTCGCCAAGGGAGCCAATCGCGATCCGCTCTTGCGCTTCGGTTCGGCGCAGGAGCTGGCGACGACGCTGGCGGACGTGATCGCGGGGCGCGCGCAACCGGTGTTGCTGGCTGCGCCGCAAGCGAATGGGCCCGACGCGACGTTGCCGATGGATCCGCCGACGCTACTGTTCAGCGGCAGTCAGATTGCGCAAGCGGTCACCGCGCGCGGCGCGACGGGGGCGCCCGGGCCGGGAATTCCGCGCGCGCCAAGCCGATCCGCGCCGAAGAAGTCGTCCGCGCCGTTGCTGGTGGTGATTGGGCTCGGTATCGCGCTCGCACTGGCCCTCGCCGTGCTCGTGCTGCTGCTCCGAAACAATCCGAGCTCGGATCCCGTGCCAACGCCGGATCGCGCGGCGGTCGCTACACAACCGTCCACCGCGAGCGCGCCGCTCGTGCTGAACCCTGATCTGCCGGAAGTATCGCCGAGCGCAGCCGCCGTTGCCCCGGCCGCGCCGCGCGTACCCGATAAGCCCGCGCCCGTAGCCAAGCCCGCTTCACCGAGCCCGAGCCCACCGGCGATCGTCCAGCCCACGCCGGGCGCGCAACGCCCACCGGCGGCCGCGGCGCCCGCGGCGAACGGCGCGCGCGTCGCGCGTTGCTACAGCGATCCGTTCACGGGACAGATTCGGGTTGCGGGCGCGGGACACACGACGAGCAGCTTTGCCTGCCAACAGAACCCATTCACCGGCGCTTACCAACGGAAGTAGTGACGGGCGCGTCGGGCGTCGCGCCGATGCGCACGACTTCGGCCTGTTCGATGCGATCGAGCCGAAAATGGCGGCGTTCCCCGCTGTCGACGTCGACCGCGTCGAGCCGCGTTTCGCGCCGCTCCATCAGCACGCCGACGATGCGGATGGTGCGCGTGGCTTGCACGAAGTTGCTATCGACGTACACGATGCGCAGGGGGCATTGCTCGAACCAAGCGCGTTCGAGCGCGCTGCGCACGGGCTTCTTGGTTGGCATGCCGGGCACACCGTGAAACGACAACTCGGACAAGCGCGTCAGTAGCTCGCGTTGCGCCGACGTAGACAAGGCGGCGCGCACCTTGTCGAGTCCCGAGTCCAACGTTTCTGCGAACGGCAACAGGCGCATCTCGATCGCGAAGCGTCCTAACGCGACCAGCAAGGCGGCTTCGCGTGCAGTAAAATTCACGGGCGGCAAACTGTAACTACGGTCGAGCGCATAACCGCCACCCCGACCACGCTCGGCCGAGAGCGGCAGCGCGGCGGCACGCAGCGTGTCCAAATCGCGATAGATGGTGCGCAACGTGACTCCGAAACGCTCTGCGAGCGCCTCCGCGGTGACGCCCGTGCGGCGCCCGCGCAGGTACTCGGTGAGTGCGAAGAGACGCTCGGTACGCTGCATGCAAAGCTGACATACTCCTGACAGCCCGGCGCGGGAAGCGGCCAGCGACGAGGCGTGGAAGCAACGCGCGTAGGGCTGCACGCAACAAACGCACACATCTTTTGTGAACCGGGCCGCGTGAGTCGCGATTAGGATGCACTGCGTCGTGCGACGACGCGCAACCTGTTGGACAAGCGCCCGATGCGGCGCGGAAAGAGAAAAGTCGATGCTTCGCAAGTCACTCATTGCCCTCGCCAGCGTGGTCTCGGTCGTCACTGCCTGTGCCAAAGAGAGCGAACCGGCGGCGGCGCCCGCGCCGTACGTCGCGCCCGCGCCCCCCGCGCCCACCGCGGCTCAGCCGCAACCCGCGGTTACCGCGGCAACTCCGGCCCCGGTGGTGACCGCGCCCACCGCCGCGGCTCCCGTTGGGACGATGGCGACGCCGGGTCCGTTCGCGTTGCCCTGCACGAGTGACGCCTCGTGTGGGCTCGCTCGCTGCAACGTGCAATTCCAAAAGTGTGCGTTTCCGTGCGCGGGACCCGTCGATTGCGCTGCGGGCAACACGTGTAACACCCTCACGGGTTTGTGTCTGCCGCCGGGCGTAGCGCCGCAATAAACCGCAACGCGAGTTCGCGCTTGCCTGCAGGACCGAGCGGTGGGGTACTTGCTTCTTCGTAGTGCTTTGCGCCTCCCGAGCGGAGGCCCACGGAGTATCGATGAAGCGGCTTTTGGTGTGCGGCGCCTTACTTATCAGTGGTCTTTCGAGCCTTGCGGTCGGTTGTGGCTCGCGCAGCTCGGATGATCTCTACTTGCCCGGCGTGAGCGCAGGCGAGGCGTCGTTCGCCAGCGGCGGACGAGACTTCAGTTCAGGCGGCAGTGTTTTTACCGCCGGTGACAGCGGCCTGTCGAGCGGTGGGCAGGGTTCATCTGGCTTTGCGAGTGGTGGCGAGTTTGGCAGCGCGGGCGCGGTGGGCACGGGCGGCGGCAGCTTCACCGTGGGCGGCTCCGCCGGCATCGGCGGCATTGCCGGCTTCACCACCGTCGGCGACGCGACGGGCGTCAGTGGCTCGAGCGGTTCGTTCGGCGGCTTCGGCGAGGCAGGAGCGCCCAGTGAAGGCGGCGGCGGCAACGGCAGCGGCGGCTTCTCGGTCGGCGGCAGCGCGGGCGAGGCTGGCGCAGCCACCGCCGGCAGCGGCGGGACGTCGAGCGGCGGCATGTCGAGCGGCGGCGCGGGTGGCGGCAACAGCGCGTCCTGCCCGGCGGCAGCGCCTGCGAACAACTTGATGTGCAGTGACACCTCGCTGACCTGCTCCTACGTCGGCGAGCGTTGTCGTTGTCGACAGTTCGGAGGCAACACGGTCTGGCGCTGCACCGGCAGTGGAGACGCTTGCCCGAGTACTCACCCCGTCGCCGCGGCGACGTGCTCGGGTAATCTGCAGTGCCCCTACCCCGCGGGCGACCAATGCAATTGCCAGAACGGCAAGTGGAATTGCTTCAGTCCGGGTTGCCCGGCGAGCAAGCCTGCCCCGGGCGGAAGCTGCGGCGCCGTGACCGGTCAGTGCACGTACGGGGCTTCCGGCGCCTGCGTCTGCATCGGCGGTGGTTGGTTCTGCAACTGAGCGTTCGCTCGCTCACTTCTCGTACTGGAACAACTTGCTCGCGGGCAGGCTGGGCGTGCCCTTGGCGGGCCTGCCGAGCAAGTAGCCCTGCAGCATGTCGCACTCGAGGTCCACGAGCACCTGCCTCTCTTCGGCGACCTCCACGCCTTCGGCGATGATCGATTTGCCCATGTCGTGACACAGCTCGACCATCGAGCGCACGATTTTCCGCTTCATGTCGTTCTGATGAATGCCGCGGATGAGCTCCATGTCGAGCTTGACGAATTCCGGCTCCAACTGGGTGAAGCTGGTCAGCCCCGCGTAGCCCGCACCCAGATCGTCCAGCGCAATCCGAAATCCCAAAGCGCGTAAGCGGGCCACGCGATCGCGCAAGCTACCGATGTGCTCGAGCGAAGCGCGCTCGGTGATCTCGAGCACGACGCGCTTCGCAAACGGTGTCAGCGGGGCGCTCTCCTCGAACAGCGTCTCGTCGATCAAATCTTCCGGGTGCAGGTTGACGAAGAAGATCGAATGCTTGGTCGCGGCCAGATCGACGGCGGTCAGACGGCGCATGGTCTCGCCCAGGTGATGCAAGCGGTCGACGCGCTCGGCCGCCTTGAGCACGGCCTGCGGATTCGGCAGGTCGGGCTCGTCGCTTCGCATCAACGCTTCGTACGCGAACAGCTCTCCGTCACGCGCGTGAACGATCGGTTGGTAGGCGACCCAGAGCGTTCCGAACGCGCGATCGAGCGTGGCGCTGATGCCGGCGCGATCGCCAACCCGAAAGGTCGAGCTGCCATATTCTTCGACGTACTCGCGCTTGACGCGCGCCATGCGGCCGACGGCCGCGGCGCGATCGACGGCTTCGTCCAAGCGGTCACTTTGGACCGGCTTGATCAGGTACTGGAACGCGCCGTACTCGACGGCCTCGGTGGCACTGGCCAAATCCGGGTTGCCCGTCACCAGGATCACCGGCAAGTCCAGATCGTGCTCGCGCACGGCGCGCAGCAGCTTCAGTCCGCTCATGCCCGGCATGCGCACGTCGCTGACCATGGCGTCGAAGCCGCCGTTGGCCAGCTGCTCGAGCGCCTCACCGCCGCTGCTACACGGGAAGACGCGGTACCCGCGGTGCTCCAGCACGCGACGGAGTGCGTTGCGCACCGCGGCATCGTCGTCGACGAGCAGCACCTTGGTCTCGGAATGCAGAGTCCTCACGTCGACCGAAGAAGACCGTCCAGGGCTGGCGAATCGCTCCGCCGCCATCTCGCGCTGTATTCCGGGAGCCATGGGAAGCTTGAACGGTCGCTCCCCGAAATTCCGCAGTATGGCGAATAGCAACAGAAGCTGAAATTAAGCCTCTCCAGCAGATTCGCCACAGACGACGCGCGTCATTCGTGAGGGCGCGCTTCACGCCTACATCCGGCAATTGCCGTAAATTCGGCTAGTTTTTCAAACTGAGACGGTTGATGCAGGTCGCTCGCGCGCGCGAATTCAGGGCTTCTCACCGCTACTGACCGCGTATTTTTTTCCAACCCATGCGCCGAGCCCTTCGTCGAGCACGGTCACCTTCTTGAATCCCGCCGCCACCAACTTGGAGGCGAGCGTGCCTGATTCCGCATGTGGGCAAGCGCAGTAGCAGACAATCCAGGAATTCTTGGGCAGCTTGGCGAGGTACGGTTCGGGCTCGTAAAACGGCACGCTGACGGCTCCCGCGATGTGCTGATTGATGTAGTCCGAGGGCGCGCGCGCGTCGAGGATGGCCATGCGCGCACCACGCTGCAGCTGCGCGTGAATGACGTCCATCGAAGTCATCGCCGGGTGAGACTTGAAGCCGACGGGATCGGGCCCTCGCGGGTTGAGCGGTACCGGCCCGAGCGTGAGCGGCGGCGGTGGAGCGGGGGGCGGCGGCGGCGGCGCGGGGTTCGCCCAGCTGCGCAAAAGCCCGGTCAGATCTTCGATGCCCTCATCGCCCAAACGCTCGGAAAACGCCGGCATGATCGTACCCGGGCGACCGTTCTTGAGGGCGTAGCGGAGGAAGCCGTTGCTCGCCGCCTGCAAGAGCTGCGGATTGCCGATGTGCACGTTCGGGCCGCCCACCCCGCGCGCGCCGTGGCAGCTCGCGCACTCGGCCGCGAACAGCTGCTCCCCTCGCGGTAGATTTCCGCTGAGCGGTCGCTCGTCCAGAGCCACGCGCTCACCCTTGCGCCAGGTGCGTAGGAAGCCGATCAACTCCTCGATGTCTTCCGCGCTGAGCGGGCCGCCGCGATCCCTCGACCAGGCCGACATGGTCGTGCCATTGCGACCGTTTTTGATCGCTTCACGCAGCTGCTCGTCGGTGACCGAAGCTTGGAATTCGGGCTGCGCCAAACGCGGCGCCTGATCTGCCTTGTAACCTTCACCCTGCGCGCCGTGACACACGGCGCACATGCGACCGTACATCTCGGCGCCATGAGTCAGCGCAGGCTTCGGGGGTTCGCTCTTTTTACACGCTCCGAGCAACCCGAGCGATAGAACGGAGAGAAGGATCAGCAAACTTGGCAATGGGCGCATGGCAGCTCGTGAACGCGAAAGGCGCGAGGAATCTACGACGCCCACCGGGCAAACACCACCCTGGCTCTGCGACGGAAGCGTGGGGCGGTTCAAGGCCGAGCCGTGCGCGCCTCGATGACACGCTGGACCCGCTCCGGAACCGCGCTCAAAAAATCGTAGCCCGACGCTCGTTCGATGGCATCGACGGACGTCAAATATTCGGTCCACGCGCGCTCGCCAACCCCGCGCTGGTTGGGCATCAGGGCCGCCAAGACCTCGGTCCTCTCATTGACGTCACGGGCGCCTTGGCCAGGCTTCAGCACCACGATGATTTTGAAATGCGCGACCGGTACGGCCACCCCATTGCCGATGGTCGAAAACGGGGCGCTGAACACGCCCCCGGCCACCACGTACAGCACGTCGCCGCGCTTCGCGCGTCGCCGCGTCCAACTCTCGAGCTGTTCCCAGGGACCCGAGTTCAGCTCGTGCAGTTGCGGCGCGATGTTCGTGAACAAGAACGTGCGCGCGTTGCTCTGCGTCGAATCTTGCCGATCGGCCGATGGGCACAGGTGCCCTCGATCGTACCCGCTACGGACATAGTCGCTGTCCTTCACGCGATAAAAGCGAGCCGGAAGCGCGAGGTCGGGCCGAAACTCACGCTGCCGACCGATGTGACCCAGGTGCCCGCGATCGAGCTGCCAGGCGACCCAATTGGGCACGCGCTTCTCCGGGCTGTACGAGAGCACGAACGCTCGCTGATCGATGAAAAACTCATCCGAGGGGTCGCCGTCGCGCGGCGTACCGAGCGCAACGTGCACGCTGCTCGACACGGTCGCTTCGCTGCCGCGCAGCGGCGACGAACTGCCGACGGGGGCAGGCTGGGGCGCGACGGTTCGGGGGCTTGAACTCTCGACCGGAGCGGGAGGCGCGAGCGCGGGAGGCCGCGCGTTCTCCGCGCGACACTCGAGCAGCCCGAAGCGAGCCACGAGTAGCAGCAGCACGACGGATGCGAACGTGCTCCGGAGCGAACTGCGAGAGGCGCGTCGAGCGCGCGAGACCGTCACTGGTCGACGATAGCAGACGGGCGTTGATGGTCACCAGTTCCGACGCGTCCGTCACAGCCTTCGGCGTCCTGGCCCGGCACCCTGACGAACGGTGAGGTGCGCGGCTGGATCGCGAGCGCCCTCTCTTTCCTTATTGCCGAAGCGGGGAACGGGGATGAGAGCGGGCACGGGCACGGGCACGGGCACGGAGAAACGATGCGTTAAAGGAAGGACGCGTTTTGCAAACTCGGCACGCCGTCGCTCACGATGCGCTGGCCGGAGGCGAGGCCCAGCCGCACTTCGGTTTGCTCGCCATCGCCTGCGCCGAGGGTGACAGCGGCGGCGCTGGCGGAGTAGGCGCCCTCGGACACGAACACCGCGGGCTGCCCGCCGATCCAGGCCAAGGCGCGGTTGGGGACGAGCAGAGCGCGCGCTGCGTGCGCCGGAAAGACCCGCGCCGCGACGGCTTGGCCGGCCCGCAGCCCTCGCGCCCGATTGTCGACGCCGACGCGCAGCCGCAGCTGGGAGCCGGACGCGGGCGCGATCTCGGCCACGCGCCCTGTCGCGAGCACGGGCGCCGACGCTTCACGCGATAGGTCTACGCGATCGCCGGTCCCTATGCCGCGAGCCTGCCCTTCATCGATGGTCAGATCGACGGAGAGACGATCCAGATTCGCGACCACGAACACCACGCTTTCGCCACGCACCGACTGGCCCGTGACGATTCGCCGCTCGACCACCATGCCGTCGAGCGGCGAGCGCAGCTGAGACACACCGAGCAGGCACGCTGGCAGCGCGTGCGCGCCGAGCGAAGCCGATGCTTCTCGACGAGCTTGGGAAGCACTGCCGATCTCGGCCAGCAACTCGTTACGCTTCACGCCATCTCCTTCGTATTTGGCGACGCGGCGTACGGTGCCCGAGGCATGCGCGCCGATCGTCGCCACCTGCTCGGGGTCGAAGCTGACTTTGCCGGTAGCCGAGACGACCGGCGAGAACGCGGTCTCCTGAATCTCCATCGTGCGAATGCCCGCGTGCGCGGCAAAAGCCGCCGAGTAGCTCACGGTTCGACCCTCCACGTGCAGCGCTTCGGGTAACGCTTGCTTCGAGACCGATGCGGCGCTCCGAGCCAACGCCATGCCGCCACCGGCGAGCACGGAACCACCGAGCACGCACAGCGCGACCTTCGCGCGCCACGAGCCATTCGCCGGGCGCAAGCTCGGCGGCACACTGCGCGCGGTCGTGCCGAGGGTTGCTCCAGACAGCGAGTCACAATGCGCGTCAGCTTCGGAACTCATGGCGGGCCTCTCGCAGGACTAGCAATCACGCTAGAACGAGGCTTGTTTCGTCACGGTTACGGTTCGCCGCGCGCTCTCGGGCCCGCGCACGAAGCTAACTCAGTAGATCGATTGGTGAACTTTGGAGTTCGAATCGGCGGGAGGCGGCGGCGCGGCGCTGGCAGATGCGGAAGGATTGGCCGCGGGGCGTGCCGTCGACTTCGAAGGACGCGATGTCCCCGTCCCCGGCCGCTTCGCGCCCGGCGTGGGGGATGGCACCACTGGATCGCGCAGCGTCGCTTCCGCCGTGGTTGGCGGAGCGACGGCCGGCGCGCGTTGATCGAGCGGCAGCGCGGCTTGGGGCGGCGCGCTCGGGCGCAAGGCAAAGGCCACGATCAACGCCAAGATCACCGCGAACGCGGCCGCGCCCAACACCCAACTGAGCGGTACCGCCGCGCGCTGCGGCGGGAGTGGCTCGCTGACGGGCGGCGCGCCGTCGCGCCCGCGATCGACCAGGATCGTCACGGCGGTCGAACTATTGCGACTCGACCGCACGCTGCGTTCGTTCTCTATCGGGACCGAAACGGGCCCATGCGGCGTCCAGTCGGACGACGAGAGTGCTTTGCGGCTCGCCAATGGCTCTCGTTGCGTGGAGGCACTGCGCAAGTCGAACGCGTCGTCTTGGACCTCGTGCGGCACTGCATCGAGTTCGGAGTGGATCTGAAATCGCGGTGCGACGCTCGGCAGCGCACTCGAGACCGGTGGTGCGGACGCCAATACCTCGGGGCGCACGGATGCAGGCGGCTCGGAGGGCGTCAGCTTCGGTTCCGGCCGCGGCGGCTTCATCGGCGTCGGCCGCGGTGGTTTCATCGGCGTCGCCGACACGGGCGAGTAAGAACGCGGCCCACGAGCGAAATTTTGGGCGGGCGGCGAGACCGAATCAGCCTTGAGCGAGGGGCGCGCGCTGGAAATCGCGCCCGAAGTCGACGACACCTCGCGCGAGCTGGAGAGCGGCGCGGGTTCCACACTCGGCGTTCGGGGTCGCTCGGTCACGCTGCCAGCGCGCGGTGATTCGAGCGGCACGGGGCGGCGCGATGGCATCGGCGGGCGCGACTCTACCGGCGGACGCGAAGCGGCGGGAGGACGCGAAGCGGCGGGAGGACGCGAAGCGGCGGGAGGACGCGAAGCGGCGGGAGGACGCGACGCAAACGCAGTCGGCGATCGGTCGACCACGGCTTCCGGCCCGAGGTAGGCCGCGCGCTCCGAAATGGACATGGGGCGCGGGCTCGGCAACGAGAGCTCGGTGGGCGCGCGCGGGTCGACCGAACCGATCGACATCAACGTGCCGCTTTGGATCGAGCGCGCGCTCGGGGACGGCGGGGTCGATCCATACTCGCCCGCAGCGGGTGGCATCGAACGCGCCCGCGGCACTTCGACCGAAACTGCGGTCGGGGACGGCGAGCGCGACTCGGGCGTCGCGCGCTTACCGGCGGCCGCGCGTGCGACGTTCGGGCCATCGAGCGTCTCCGCGTCACGCAAGACGGCAAGCTCGACGTCATCCGGATTGATCCGCTCGGGCGCGCCCTGGCCGGGGAGCAGCGAGGGTCCGCGCAGCCCGCGCGGCGCGACGGTGCCGACAGAGCCTTCCTTGTACTTGGCCGCAGGCACATCACGCAAAGTCGCCCGTTGTGAGAGTGCGCCGGCACTCGGCCGCGAATCGTCTTCGCGTCGTTTATTCATCCCCGGATATCCCGTGCATCTGCCAAGACACCAACAGGGCTCGAGTAGCCCAAGTCAATTCGCGAAGATCGCGCCACGCGTCCTCGCCACAGCTAGCAACCCAAAATAACGAACTCTCGAATGTCCGACAACGCGCCAAGCGAGTCCCGAGCATCACCCGAGCGCCGGGCGGAGCGCAACTCCGACTCGAACCTACCGGGTGCGCGTCCAAGGCGACGCCGGTGCCGAGCCGTAGGGGAAGCTCGGGCCGTGGTCGGGGATTGCCGGCCAATTCTGGCCGGGTTGCAGTCCGGAGCCTGACCGCGACGGGCTGGGCGACGAGCTTCCCGTCGAAAAACTCGGCTGGCTGCGGGCATAGCCGTAACTTGCGTAGCCGTATGCGGGAGTGACGACGTTCACGTGATTGTAATTGTTGACCGTCACCGAGGGCCCAGGCGCGGCCGCCGGTGCTGCGCCGTCGCGCGTGCTGACTACGTCGATCTCGCCGAGCGTGATCGTACGACTCAAACGCGGCCGCGACTCGCTTTCGCTTGGCTCTGTTGTCGCTGGAATCGAGCTCGTCGACGCGACGCCGACGGTTGCGGTGCGGGGGGGTGTCACGTGTGTCACGTGCTGCTGCCGCGCAGATTCGAGGTGCGCTTCACCCACCCAATCGAGGCCCGTCGCGCCGCAGGCGGTACAACCGCAAAGCGCTGCGAAAAACAATCCGCGCTGAAAGGCACTCTGGAGCGACAGGCGCATGAGCCGACATAAATGCTGCCACCGATCGGCAGATTTCGCCATCAGCTTCGCTCAGGAGCCCCGGGCGGCATTCCTCCGGCACTGGACAAGGCTTCCGTGCTGGCGTCGCTGCTTATTATCCTTCCTGATGAGGGCAGACCCTCAAAACTTCTCATTGTCCGCCCGTGAGTGCTAATTACGCCGCATTCTGACCGCGGAAGCCCCCAAAACGGAGCGCTGGTTCGTGTACATCGCCCGCTGCAACGATGGCTCGCTGTACACCGGCATCGCCCGTGACGTCTTGCTGCGCATCGCCGCCCACAACGCCGGCCGCGGCGCGCGCTACACGCGCGGACGCGGGCCGCTCGAGGTGTGCGCCCAACGCCGCTGCACCTCCAAAGGTGACGCCCTGCGCCTCGAGCTGGCCGTGAAGCGCCTACCCCGACCAGACAAAGAAACGCTCCTCGCGGGCCGTCGCTTGGCCGTATTCGCACGCAGCGTCGCCGGTCGCGCCTGATCGCATCGAACCCCTCGAAGACGGCGAGCTACTCCGGCACGTTGCGCAAGAAATTCGCGACTTCCGCGAAGCGCGCGTCCAGGAACCCACGCACGTCACCGGTCACGCCTTGCTCGTCGAGCGCCCGGCCCATGCAGCGCAGCCACGCGTCGCGCATGCCCTCACCGATCGCGACTTTCCCGTGCCGCATGCGCAACCGCGGGTGACCGCGCGTGGCCGAAAAATTGCGCGGCCCGCCCAGCCACTCGATCAGAAACAGCGCGAAATTATCACGCGAACGCCGACTCACCCGCCCCTCGGCGTCCAGCTCGTGCAACCGTGCCAGCTCCGGCTCGGTGGCATCCATCTGATCGTAGAACGCTTCGGTGAGACGGCGCACGGGTTGTTCGCCCCCCAAGCGGGCGAAGGGTGAATCGAGTTCGGTCGGCGTGTAGGCCATGCGCCGCGAGACTTACGCCATGCTCAGCGCGAGTGCAGTCACTTTCTCGCTGGCGTCCACGGCCCATGGCACAACACGTCCCGCACGCGCGCCAAGCGCACCCTCCAAGTCAAAAAGGTACTGTGTGCGCACAGTATCTTCATGGCGCGCGGACCGTGCCATTGGCCACCCTTCAGTTCAAAGATATTGTGTTCGCATAGTACCTTTCAAAAATGCGCACGGAGCCCGCGCCGTGTGCGAATGAACGCACATTGAGAACGAGCCGCTCGCGAACGAAAAAGATACTGTGTTCGCATAGTACCTTTCAAAATGCGCACGGAGCCCGCGCCGCGGGCGAATGAACGCGCCGTGAAGCCGTGAAGCCGTGAAGCCGTGAAGCCGTGAAGCCGTGAAGCCGGTGTTTCGGTGATCGAGCAGGCCTGCGTGGTCGTGAGACAAGCGTCATCCCTGTCTTCATGCCGCCGGGCGCTTGCGCTCGGGCTTGCGCTCGGAGCGTGCTGCATTCACGAGATCCATGGCGAGTCGCCGCGCGTTCTCGGTGCGCGAGCCAGAGAGCATGCGCATCAGCTCGTCGACCCGTGAGGTTTGGCTCAGGCGCTCGACCTCGGTGCGTGTGCGGCCGCCGCTTTCCAGCTTGTGCACGCGGAAATGGCCCGCCGCGCGGGCCGCGACGCAGGCTTGGTGCGTGACGCAGATGATCTGCCGTGATTCGGCGGCGCGTCGCAGACGCGCGGCGACCGCTTCCGCCGCGGCCCCGCCGACGCCCGCGTCAATCTCGTCGAAGACCAGCGTTTCAGTGCCTGTCTCGAGGCCCGCGCAGCGCAGTGCCACGAGCAACCGCGAGCGCTCACCGCCGGAAGCCACCTCCGCCAAGGGACCAAAGGGTTCGCCAGGGTTGGCCGCGAAGCGCGGTTCGAGCACGGAGATGCCGAGCGCGCCGAGTTCACTCGGTTTGGCTTCTGTCAAAGCGAGCTCGATGCGTGCGCCGGACAAGCACAGCGCGCCGAGTTCGAGCTCGATGCGACGCACCAGATCGGCCGCGTGTTGCACACGCCCGGCGTGCAGCTCGCGGGCGAGCCCGAGTGCGCGCTCCGTTGCGGCGCCCACTTCCGCCTCGGCCAGGCCCGCGCGTTCCTCCGCGCCTTCGAGCACGGTGAGCTCTTGGTGCAGCGCTTCGAGCCGTTCGGCCAGCGCGTCACCCGAGGCGCCGAGCGACTGAGCCAGGCGATCGAGCTCGGCAAAGCGCTGCTCCAGCGCGTCGAGATCTTGCGCTTCGACGTCCAAATCAGCGCGTAAACGTTCGGCGGCCCTCCGCGCCTCTTCGACCTCCAGCGCGGCGCGCTGCAGCGCCTCGTGCACGGCGCGGGCTTGGCTCGAATCGTCCGCCACGCGGGCGGCCGCGCGCATCAAGCCCGAGAGCTCTTGCGAGACCGAGCCTTCACGCTCGGAGAGCGTGTGTTCGACGTGGCCCGCGAGCTCGAGGTACGTCTGCGCGCGGCGTAGCACGCGCAGGCGCTCGGCCAAGCGCCCATGCTCGCCCTGACGAGGCGCGAGCCGCTCGAGCAACGCCACTTGGTCACGCACGAGGCGCTGCCGCACGTCACGCCCGGCGAGCTCGGCGCGCACGCGTGAGTACTCGGCGCGCGCGAGCGACAGGTCGGCGTACGCCGCGCCGTACTCGCGCACGAGCGCGCCGTGACCGGCCAGCACGTCGAGCCCCGACACGAACAGCGCGGGGCTGCCGATTTCGATCTGCGCGTGTTGGAACGCGAAGCACAAGAGGGACTTGCCCTTTTCGGCCAGTTTGGACAGCGGCACGGCTTCATCACCCAAGAGGCAGGTGGCGCGGCCGGTGCGGCGCACGTTGCGGGCAAGCCGCAGCGTGCCCGACTCGGTGCGAAACTCGGCCTCGACCAGCGCGCTGTCGTGCCCTTCACGCACGCAGGACGCGGGGCTGCGCGCGCCGAGCAGCAGGCCGAGCGCGGTGAGCACGAGCGATTTCCCCGACCCGGTTTCACCGCTGAGCACGTTCAGCCCGGGGGTCAGGTTGATGGTGACGTCGTCCAAAAGCGTAAAGCCCTGGATTTTCAGGCGCTGCAGCATGAGCCCAGAGATACTGCACTTACGTTCAGTGCGCCAGTTCTCGGCTGCGCGCGGGCGGACATTGTCGGTCCATGCAGGGGGCAAGTGCGCGCACTCGCTACGCTTATCGAAGTGCACGGACGCGGCCACGCGGCCACGCGGCCGTGCGGCCATGCGGCCGCCGCTCCCGCGCACGGGGACGAAGCTCGACGCCGAAGGCTGGGCCGCGCTCAGACGTCCCGCGTGATCATCAACCAATCCCTCACCAGGGGACGGGCTTGTAGTCTTTCAAGAACTTACCGAACACGTGCTCGCCCGTGAGTAGGCCGGAGAAGAACGGATCGCAGATGCGCGCAGCGCCGTCGACGATATCGAGCGGCGGTTGGAAGTCGGCTTCACGCTGTTTGCGTTCGGCGTGGTGCGCGGGATCTTCGTCCGTGACCCAACCGGTGTCGACCGCGTTCATGAAGATGCCGTGCTCCGCGTAGTCGGGCGCCGAAGTGAAGGTCATCATGTTGAGCGCCGCCTTGGCCATGTTGGTGTGCGGGTGTTTGTCGGTCTTGGTGTAGCGCGAGAACTGACCCTCCATCGCCGACACGTTGACGATGTGTTTGTCGCGCGAGGGCACGCGCATCATCAGCGGCTTCAGCTTGCTGCACAGGATGAAAGGCGCGACCGAGTTCACCAGCTGCACTTCGAGCATTTCGGGCGCGGGCACGTCGGCGAGCGCCATGCGCCAGCTGTTCATGGTGCGCAGATCGACCTGCTGCAGATCCGCGTCCACGCGGCCCTTGGGGAACAGCTCGTCCGTGGCCATCGTTTCTTCGTATGCGAGCGGGATTTGCGAGAGCGCGGCCGAGCGAAAAATGCCCTGCGCGGCCGAATTTGCGGCGCGCGTGGCGATGCCCGTGGCATCGCCAAAGCCGAGTTGGAGCGGCTGAGTGGCGGCGCCTGCGAGCGCGGTTTTGCACGCTTCGTGATCGCTCAGTAGCCGCCGCGCGCGCGCGTCGACCGCCGACAGCGGGCCGAGCTCGAGGTCGAGCAGGTGCTGATAGAAGCCGGGCGGGCGGCGCACGGTTTGCGCCGCGTTGTTGATCACGATGTCCAAGCCGTCGAGCGTTTGCGTCAGAAAGCGCGCGAACAACTCGACGCTGGAGCAGTGACGCAAATCGAGACCATGGATCTGCAGCCGCTCGGCGAAGGCGTCGAAGTCGGCCTCGCGCGCAAAGCGTTGCGCGGCATCACGTGGGAAGCGCGTGGTAACGATCACGCGCGCTCCCGCGCGCAGCATCATCAACGCCGCGTGGTAGCCGATTTTCAGACGCGCACCCGTGATGAGCGCAGTCTTGCCCACGAGCGACGCGGATTGAAATCGCTTCTGATAGTTGAACTCGGCGCACTCTTCGCACATCGAGTCGTAGAAGAAGTGCAGGCGGCGATACTCGGTTTTGCACACGTAGCAACCGCGCGGGTTCTTCAGCTCGCGCACGGTCGCTTCGACTTGCCCCGTGAGTTGCGCGGGCGCTTCGTACACCGGCGAAAGGCGCGCTTGACGAATCGCGGTCTCGGCGCGCGCGGCGCGGTCGTCCTCGCGCGCGACCTTCTTGGAGTAGCGGCGAAACGCCTTATTTTCGCGGATCCCTTCGTGCCGAGTCGGGCGTGACAGGCGACCCGCGGCGATCAAGAGCGCGACCCGCGCCTCGCCCGACATGGTGACGAGGCGCGTGCGGTCGTCGACCAACTGCTCCAAGATCTCGATGCAACGCGCCAGCTCTTCGGGGGAAAAGTCTGCCATGGCAGGAGATCCTGTACTCAGCGCGTGACCACGCGGCGACGGCGCGGGGGTTGTCCGCCGTCGCGCGGCGGCGGGGCATCGCCGCGCGGGGCCGGGCGAGCGCCGATCGCGGGGCGAGCCGCGTCACGCGGGCGCTTCTTGGCATCCCGCGGGTAGGCGGTGGAGGTGCGGGGACGCGACGCGTCTCGTGGAAACCCCGCGCCCGGACGGGGGACGGGTGCGGCTTCGCGCGGCGCGGGAGCGCGCGGAGCAGGTGCGGCCTCGCGCGGAGCATGCGCTCGCGGGGCATGTGCGGCGGCACGCGGGGCGTGAGCAGCTTCACGCGCCGGACGCTCTGCATGCTTCTTGTACGCGGCGCGTTCCGATTGGCGGGGCACGGACTCCGCTTCGGCTTCGGCGCTGCGCGCCCGGGGTGCCTCGCGCGGCTTCGGCAGGTCTCGCGGGGGCGGCATGGTGTGCGGAGCAAAGCCCTTGTTCGAGCCGTCGGGCGTGATGGTCACGCGCGGGTTGCGCGAATCCGGCTTGCTCGTGGCTTCCGCGAAGGTCGCCGCGACCGAGGCTTTTACGCTCAAACGCGAATAATCTCGCTCGATTTCGATGGCGCCCACGTCCGAGCCGCGGATTTCACCCCAGCGACAGGCCATGGCCAGGAGTTTGCGGGCGTCGGCTCCGTGCTCGCCGCCCCAGGTGATGCGGAAGGAGACCCACTCGCCCCCCTCGCGCTGCGCGCCTCGGTATGGCGCCGAGGCCCGCGCGGGCTCCGAGCGCTCGCGCGTCGGATACTCGGGACGATCACGATTCGGTCCGCGCGCAGCGGGTCCACGGGTATCGCGGGTATCGCGATCGCGCGGGCCGACTTTGCTCGCGGGGCCGCGATCCACGCGCCGGATCTCGCGCGGCTCGGTCGGACCCGAGAAGCGAGCCATGGCCAGCAAGCGGGAGACGATGCGCACGTTGTCTTCACGCGCCGCGAGTCGCTCGGCGAGCGCGGTTTGACGCGCCGAAACCTCCGCCTCGCCCTCTTCTTCGCGCGTCAAGATGTCGAAGAATTTCTGATCGGCGTTGGCGCGGATCTGCTCGGCGCTCGGCACCTGTTCGGTGCGGGCGACGACCTTCACGCGCTTGAGCAACATGGTCGTTTTGCCGACCGCGGCCGGCGAAACCAAGAGCACACTGCGACCCTTGCGACCGGCGCGACCCGTGCGCCCGCTGCGGTGGGTATAACTATCGGCATCCGTCGGCGGATCGAGGTGAATCACGAGCGTGATGTCTTGCACGTCGATGCCGCGCGCGGCCACGTCCGTGGCCACCAAAACCCGGTGATCGGCGCGGCGAAACGAGGTCAATGCTCGATCCCGTTCGCGCTGGTCCATTTCGCCCGAGAGCGCGGTCACGGCAAAGCCGTTTTCGGCCAGTCGCTCGGCGACATCCCCCACATCCGCGCGGGTGCGCGCGAAGATCAGCGTTTGGGCTTCGGGGTTCGCGAGCAGCAGATTGATCACCGCGTCCAAGCGCTGGCGCGGTTCGAGCACGTGCATCACGTGATCGATGTCCACATTGGCGACGCCGAGCTGGGTCGCTTCCACGCGCGCGGGGTTCCGTTGCACGCGGTTCGCGAGCGCTTCCACCTCGCGCGGGAAGGTCGCCGACACGAGGTGAGTCGAGCGCTCCTTCGGGGTCTTGCCGAGGATCGCCTCGAGCTCCTCGCGGAAGCCGAGGTCGAGCATGCGGTCGGCCTCGTCGAGCACCACCGCCCCCACTTCACTCGCGTCGATCGAGCCGCGATTCAGATGGTCGAGCATGCGCCCGGGCGTGCCCACGACGACCGAGGGACCCGCCGCCAGCGCGCGGTGCTCGTCGCGATACACGGCACCACCCGTGACCGACGCCACTTTGGCGTTCAGCGGCGCGTACAACCAAGTCAGCTCTTGCACGACCTGCTTGGCGAGCTCGCGCGTCGGCACGATCACCAGGGCCCGGGGGTGGGCCAGCTTGTCTTTGGCATTGCTGGGCTGACCCGCGAGTTCGCGCACCACGAGCCCGATGGCCACGGTTTTGCCGGAGCCCGTTTGCGAGGTCACCCGCAGGTCACGGCCAACCAGAGCGGGGTCCAGCACCGCCTTCTGCACGGGGGTGAGCTCTGTGAAACCTTTTGCGGAAATTGCCGCGCCGAGCGCGGGGCCGAGCAGTTCGGCGAAGTCAACCGTAGCCATATTGCGGCCGCTCGTAGCACTAGTCCGGCGAGCATGCGTCCTTCTCGCACTGAGACGGGCAAAGCCGGGCAATTTTAGGGCTTATCTGCGCGTGCTGGCGCACGTCCGCCGGTCTCCAGGCCGTTCAGCGCCTGTTCGCCCTCGGTGGAATCAGTGTGGCCGCTTGAAGATCACGAGCTTCCGCATCGGGTAAGCGAAGGTCACGAAGACCACGAACGTGCCCACGAAGCTCAAGATCTCCGGAGCGACGCCGTGCACCTGCGGCACGAGCCAGCTGAACAGGCCGTAATTCAAGAGCAGCGTGAACAGCTCGGCGGCCACGAAGAAGCGCGCTTGACGGGAAAGGCTGCCCGCCTGCGCTCGAAAGGTGAAGCTGCGATTGCCGAAGAACTGCACGGACGCGCCCGCACACAACGCCGGCAAGCGCGCGGCCGTGGGCGTCATGCCGATCAAGCGGATGCAAGCGGAGAACAGCGAGAAATCCACCAGCGTCGCGCCACTGCCGACGATCAACGCGCGCGCGAAGCGAAAAGCTCGATCGGTCCAGCGCTCAGGCTCGCTCACGTGCTCGAAGCCTTTCACATCTCGCGGCGCTTCGAAACGCCACTGGCCTGGCGCGGGCGACAGTTCACCGGATTGTCACGTGCTCGGAACGAGCGAGCACGGCGTGAGCGTGCCGTTCAACGTCTCGCCACCGATCGTGACGTACAGCTGGCCGTCCGTGCGCACGACCTCGAATTTGCTGTTCTTGTCGAGCTTGCGATCGAGCGCGTCCAAGAACTCCGCTTCGAGCCGATACACCTCGATTTGCTCGACGTGATGAATGGGGCGCGCGCTCGCCTCGCGCAACAAGAGCGGCAGTTCGACGTGCGTGAACAGTGCGACTCGCCGCGCCGCCTTGCTGGCTTTGTGCAAGCGCTCGGCCGAGGGCGAGCCGATGTCGATCCACGCCTCGAGCACGCCCGTCGCGTCGCGCACCGAAAGCGGCGCTTCTTCCGCGGAAGAAAGGCCGCCTTTGCTGAACGCGATGCCCTCTTCGTAACTCAAGCAATACGCCAACGTGCGCGTGACGAGGTAGCGCATCGTCTCCGAAGGGTGACGCGCGACGCGCAAATCCAGCGCTTCGTACACGCCGCGGTCGACGTCCGAGAGCGTGATTTGGAAGTGGTAGATCGTCGCGGTCAGGGCCATCGAGCCCCTTCTAGCGCAGGTGCGCCAGCTATTCTTCGCGCTCGAGCCAAACCGAGACTTCCCCCGGCAAATCACCAGGAGAGACATGCACCACGCGCGGTCGACAGCAGACCGCGCAGTCCTCCGTGTACGTTTGGTGCTCGCCGCCGCCCAAGTCCACGTACAGCTCCTCGGCCTCCCCACAGAAGGGGCACACGACCTCGGCGCTGGTTTTCTTTCGTTTGCTCAAAGCGAGCGCAAGAATGCGATCATATCGGCCCGCTCGTCAGCAGAAAGCAGCTCCGGCTTTCCGTGCGCAGTTCCGCCGCACACGCCAAAACGCTGATCGAGGGATTTCGCGCAGCCATCATGGAACAGGGCCGGCCGGAGCCCGACGCCCAGCAGCGTGGGCGTCGCGAAGACGCCACCGGTGCCGACGTCCACGATTTGGTTGTTCGTGTACTGAGGGCCACTGTGGCAACTGGCGCAAGCCACGTCTTCTCGCCGGAACACGGCGGCTCCGCGCGCGACCGCGGCGGCGTCCAAGCCGTCGGCGGGGGGCAAGTTCGGTAGCTGTTCGAGGAATGCCGCCAACGCGCCGATCTGCGTGGCAGATGGCGTTTGCGGCAGCGCCATGCGCGTGACCATGACCGCGTTGACCAACGTGTTCATGTCGCCGAGCGTGCCGTCCCAATGGAAGGGAGCCCGCTCCATCACGCCGCCCTCGAGCGGCATCGTGCGGCGCAGCCCTTCTGGAAAGCGCCAAACGTGCCCGTCGTCTCCCCCTTCGGGATGGCAAGACGCACACGCGATCCCGATGCCGCTATTCATGTTGAACATCAGGTGCCCAGTGTCGGCGTGCGATTCGTCGCTGAGCTTCACGCTCGTGCCGCCTTCGAACTCTAGTGTGGCAGGCTCGCGCGATTGCACGATGAACGCACCGGTCCCGGAGAACGCGACCGCGACCGGCTGACCTGCGAGACGGTATGAATGGACCGGCTCCACCATGCCGAACACCGGGTTGGTCCGATCCCAGGCGGTGACCCAGAGCGTTGCGCCGAGATCGACGGGCCCCAAGCCGGGTGAAATAGACACCTGGTTGGCGAAATCGGTCAGCTTTCCGTCCAACGCAATGACGGCGATGCGCGTGCCGGGCGCGTCGAAAGCGACATCGAGCGGACCCGCGCCTGGAAGCATCGACGACTGAATCGTCATCGACGAATGCACGACTGCACCCGGCGCTTCACCGAGACCGGGCGCTCCGGCCTCGCCGAGACCGGGCGCTCCGGCCTCGCCGAAGGCGGGCGGTGGGGCCTGAGCGGGACCGGTCGAGATCGAGGCCGTATCCGCCGGTGTCTCCGGATCGATCGTGCTCACGACTCGTGTCACCAAGCTGCCGCCGCACGAGTTACCCGCGCCATAGCCGCCGGGGCCCTCCATCACCGGATCGTTGCTCGAGATTTGATGAGCGAGCGCCACTTGACCGTTTGGCAAGGAGAGCGCGCGATAGGCAACGGTCGCCGCACCACAGCCAGTCTGCGGTGTGGCGCGACGCGCGACACTACCGTCGTCGGCCACGACCATCACTTCCGCGCTCATGAAGCGAGTGACGACCAAGTCGCGTTCACGAACGATCACGTCCCGCAGATCCGGATCGAGCTGCAGAGTGCGCGTGCGGCTCAAGCTCTGGGCGTCCAAAGTGAGCAATTGTCCCGACCGGCAAGCCACATACAGCGACGACTTCTCGGAGTCGTAGGCGATCCCGCGCGGCGATGCGCACACGGCTTGCCTGTGCACCACCGCTCCGCGAGCAACGTCGATTGCAACCACCGCTCCCGCGCGACGGAGCGCAACGAACAGGGTGCCGTCGGCCCCTTCCGCCAGGCGCCCCGGCTCGTCGCCACGCGGGAACGAGACTTTGGTGACGAGGTGCGATGCCGCGTCGACCAAGAACAGCGCGTCGCGATCCGGATCGGCAGCGGCGATCGTGCGACCGTCGCGCGTGACGAGTAGCGTGCCGCCGACCACCGGCGCGCTGTGCTCGGCGCGCACGCTCTTCCCTTCGAACAGTTCGACGGGCGGTTCGGGCTGTGGATGGATCGAGTCTTCCGCGGCCTGCGAGTGCGAGGCCGCGCCGCAACCGAGCTGAGCGAGCCCCGAACTCGCCAACAACCAAACCCCAACCCGCCGAATTGCAATGTTCATCATGGTTTCCCCGGTGTGACGACCAAAGGGTCGACGTCGAACAGATCCCCTTGCAAAGTATCGATCAAAGTCGCAATCCGCCCGGGAACGACCAAATAGTTGTCGCTCGGGATCGACAGCGCGTGCTCGTACGCCGACAATTCGGAGATTTCAGCCGCCAATGGTTGTTCCCAGTCACACACGACGGAGGGGTTCCATTGCTCGGCGTTGGCGACGAGCGGGCAGGCGCGAGTCCGCTCGAAAAAGGTGCTCAGCTGCGCGATGTTCGTGCTCAGCCGATCGCGGATCTGCTGTGTTCCGAGCGACCACTCTTCGACCATCTCCAAGTTGCCCACGATGAATTCACGGTACCCGCCGCTACCGAAAAAGAAGCCGCCGTCGCAACCGGGACCGCCCGAAAAAGCGTCTCTTTGATAGTAAATCGCGCCCAAGCGCGAGGGCGTTGCCAGCGCTTGAGCCACGGCCACGCTCTGGTTCTGCAGGTCGAACACGCTCAGCTCGCCAGCCTTGAACACCACCACCCAAGCTTCGGGCTTGAGCACGATGCGGAGTAGGTTGTCGCCGTAGTCTTCACCCGGCCAGCCCATGCGGGTGGCCCAGGGTTCCGACCAAGCGTAGCGCCCGTTGGCGAACCGCTCGCTGCCGAGCACCTTGGCGAGCTCGGCTTGCTCTCGACTCGAGCCGTCCGCGGCGACTCGAGCAAACACGTCGAACGCATAGTCCGTCCCCAGATCAGGGGGCTCGCTCGGGGTGAACAAAGACCGATCTCGGCGTAGCGACGCGGCCTGCTCGTCCGTCGTCCAGCTGAACAACTCGCGCGTTGCCACGCGTTCGGCGTCGAACACTTGCTTGGCGAACACGGCTTCACGGCCCACGGGCGCCGAACTGCACGGGGCCGCACCCGGGACGCCAGCGGCGCCCCCCGACGAATTCGGAAAGGGCGGCGTCATCGCGCCCGTGAACCCGGCCGTCGCGCCAGAGCCGAAATCCGCATCGTCGGTGGCAAGCGGACGCTCGTTGCCCGCGAAACAGGCGCCCAGGCCCAGTGCCAGGCAAGCGAGCGCACCCGGCACAAAAGCACGCTCAAACCCCGTGACCCGCGACCGACCAACCATCGGGGGCGATTGTAACATCGATCCTCCCGGACGCACGCTGGCCACGGTGCTAAGCCCGCGGCCCCGAAACGAAAGGAACCATTTTCTTTGGGAGCCCGCGGCGGATCACTCACATTTACACGCTTTTTTACGCAGGGTGCGCTGCCCAAGGACCTGCGTCGGAAGTTCCTGGAGGCCGCCAAGCTGCGCGTCTTCGAGCCGCTCAAACCGGAGGACGAAGCGCTGGAGGCCACCGGCTGGTGCGTGATGGAGCGTCCCTTCGACCTGGAACTCGATTCAGCCAAGATGTTCCACGACAACTTCGTGCTGCTTGGCTTCCGCGTCGATCGCTACCGCATCCCCGGCGCGCTCCTCAAATCGCAGATCAGCGACGAAGAGCAACGACAGCTCGCGCGGGGCAAAAAGACCAAGCTGAGCCGCAACGAGAAGCTCGAGATCAAAGACCGCGTGGTGATGCGCCTACGCAAGAAGGTCATCCCGACATCGAAAGCGATCGATGTCTCGTGGCACCTCGACAGCGGCGTGGTGCTATTTTTCGGGCACTCGAAGCGCATGCTGCTGGACTTCAGCGCGCTATTCGAAAAGACGTTTGGACTGGCGCTGTTGGAAGACAGCCCCTATGCGGTGGCCAAACGCGCGAGCCTGTCCCGCGAGCTCGAGCGCGCGTTCAAACAGATCGAGCCGATCAGCTTTTCCAGCGGGCGAAAGCGACTCGGTAAACCCACGGACCGCGAGCAACCGGAGGCCGAGAGCGAGGCTACGGCCTCGGAAGAAGAAGATCTGCTCGAGCGCGTGGAGAGCACGCGTTTCCTCGGTTCGGAGTTCTTGCTCTGGCTCTGGTTGCGCGCAGAGATCGTGAACAAGCCCATCGGACTGCCGGAGTTCGGCGACTTCGAGGTTTGGCTCGACAACCAGATCGTGCTGCAATCCGACATCGATCCCAACGAGCGCGTGACGGTGCGCGGCGCCGCCCCGTCGGGCAGCCCCGAAGCGCGCGAAGCGATTCGCGCGCAGAAGTTCCCGGTCCGCGCTCGCCTCGCGATTCGCAACGAAGAACGTGACTTTGCCGTCGTGCTCGTCGCGCATCGCTACGCCATCGCGAGCGGCAAGATCCCAGCCGTGCTCACCAAAGACACCGACGATGCGTTCCAAGAGCGCATGGCCCTCGTCGAGCGGCTGTGCCACAGCCTGGATGGCTTGTACGCCGTGTTCCTGCAAGATCGCCTGGGTGAGCTTTGGAAGGAAGCGTGGGAGCCGGCCGTGGTGTGCTGGGCCGAGGACCAACCGATCCCCGCGCAGGTGCTGCAAGCCCTCATGGGCGGCAAGCAGGCCCGTAGTAAGAAGGCCAAATCGCGCTGACCGTGGCCAACGACCGCTCGACCCTGCTCTCGTCACCGCTGTCGATGGCGGACTTCTTGGCGCGCCTGGCCTTCTTCGCCAGCGCGCCGTTCGCGATCGTGCTGGCCGCCGAGCTGTTCCCGGTCATGGGTGCGTTGATCGACGTGGGGCTCGCGCTGCTGGTTTTCCTGCTTGGGGAAACGTCCCGTCGTGTCGCGTCGCGCTTTCGGCCGATCAAGCTTTTGTTGCGCGAGGCGCTCGCCTTCGAGAGCTACTACCGCGAGCAGTCTCCGCGCCGCTTCGCGTATTACGTCGCCTACCCGCTCTTGTTTCCGTATTGGTTGTCCAATCGCGAGGCACGCCGCGAGTTCTGGATGTTCCGCGGCTACACGCTGGGCAGCTTCGCGGTCCTGCTGGCATCGCTGACCTGGCAGTATTTCAGCTCATGGCGCCCGCAGCTCGGTGTTAGAGACTTCTTGCCCGCCGTGTTGCTCTCGCTGGCCGTGGAGACACTGCTCGTACTCTCGCTACTGATGCCGATCGCAACGACCGTCGTCTGGTATCACGGAAGCTTCCGTCGTCGCCGCTTGCTGGCCATCCTGCTCGTCGGCGCGCTCTCCACCAGTTACGCGCTGAGCCGGGTGCTCCGTCATCGCGATCCGATCGTCTCCTACCTGACGCGCGAACGGGTCCGCTTGCGCACGGCGGCGGCACGCCGGAGCGCACACCGTGCCCTGCAAAATGCGGTCGAAGTCGCGTGGCGTGATTTGGTCAAAGCCCGCTCCGTACAAGGTGACGGCAAGGTCGAAGGCAAACCGCTGGACGACGCGCGCGCCGCGCTCGAAAGCTTCTACAAGCATGACGAAGCATTCGCGTTCGATCTGTGGGCGAGCCCACGCAGTCACCCGCGCGTGCTCGTGCTCTACGCGCAGAGTCGACGCAAGCGGCCACCCATTTGGGTCGCGCTGAAAGACGGCGGAGAGGTTCGGAAGCCCGACCAACTTCCGAAAGGCGCGTTTCTCGCCATGCGCGCCGCCGCGGATACCACCGACGCGGTGGGCATGGTCTGGGACGACCCGTAAGCGTCGACTCACGGGTCGAGCTTGAAGGTCGCGCTGTCGATCAGCTCGGGCTTGGCGTCCGGGGACAGCGGGTCGGTCAAACCGAGGCACCAATAGTCGACCGCCGAGCCATCTTTGCGCACCCGCAGGCGGATGAAATGCTTGAAGCCCGGGTGGTCGAGCGCGGTGAAGGCTTGCGTCTCTTCCAAGCCGAGCAACGTCAGCAGCGCCAAGAACGCACCGAACACGAACGCCCCGTAGAAGACGGCGACTCCGAAGGTGAGCGAGGCAAGCAGCCACAGCGGCAGGGTCACGTGGGCGCTGAGCGCCAAGTACACGAACACGAGCGAGGCAAAGATCGGGATCGTGGCCGTGGCCAACCCTGCACCCAAGGAGAGCGCGAAGACGACGAAGCCGCCTTTGCGTACGTCGCCGATCAACGAATAGATGATCGTAGTCAGGACCGTGATCAAGATCGGCGCGGACAAGATGAAGCCGAGCTTCTCGAATTGATGCAGACCGATGTTCATCGCCGGCAAGAACAGCACGGCCAGCACGATGTGCGGCAAGAACCCGGAATTGCCGCGCATCACCTTCCACGGCACTTGCCAGAGCAGGCGTCGACTTTGGGCCAACGTCGGCCACTCGGCTTCCGCGTTCAGGCGTTGCTTTCGGCGCAATGGCGCAGGATGCAAGAACGCGCCGCCCCCACCTGCCGTCACGTGCAGCGCTTTGCCGTGCACCATGCGCTCGTAGTGATGCACGTCGCCGGACAGCAAGAAGTGCGGCTTGGCTTCCAGATCGAGATTCAACGCCTCGACCATGGCGGTGCCCGTCGGGCTAGGCGCGCCGAACGCAAACAGCGGGTCCGGTAGCATCACCAATGGGCTCACGTCGGGCGAGCGCATGCGCCAGGCGTCGAAGTACCGGACCTGACGCGAGTCGAGGTTCCGCAGCTGCCGGTCCACCGCATACAAGTGCAAACGCGCCGTGAGCGGCAAGGCAAAGTAGCTCGCGCTCTGCACTGGTTGATAGCCGGTCAGCGCCAGGGCTTTCGGCTTGTCGATCTTTCCGCCGCGCACGAATTGCTTCGCCCACTCCGCGTAGCGCTCGATCATGCGCTGAGAAATGCCGACCACGCTCGGGCGCGCCACGCCTTCTTCGTCGTCGGCGTTGCGCCGGAACATGCGCGCAAAGCCGTCGAGGCCATCGTACCAGTCGTGATTGCCGGGGATCCCGAGCAAGACGCGCGGCGCCCCGGGGGGCAACGCTTCCAAGATCTGGTTGAACGGCACGATCACGCGATTCGTGATCTCCTGCGCGGTTGCCACGGGATACGCGGTGTCGCCGCCAAAAAGCAATATCTCACCGCGCGGCGCGTGCAAGCGCGAGCCCTCGGCGTCCGGATCCGGCAACTCGTACTCGGCGAAGATCAGCCGCGCCACCGCGCGACTGACCGCGACGTCGTCTCCCGTGTCGGACACGTAGTCGAGCCACAGATCGCGGTCCAACGCTTCGACGAGGCTGGTCGCGGGCGAGGTCGAACCGAGCGCTTGAGCCACGCGCGCTTTCAGTTCGAGCGGATCATCGGCGGTCATCCAATCGCGCGAATCGACATCCTCGGTAGCGATGGCGGAGGCGGCGAAGTGCCGCAAATGGCCCCAGAACGAGCGTACGCCGAACCAGACGACGCCGCGCGGTCGTTCCGCACCGCGCACGAAGCGCCAGCGCGGCGCGAGATTCGGACGCTCGGGACGAAACGGTTGGGGCACGAAGACGCGCAGTAAAACACGATCTCGGTAGCTCGCGGCAATCCCCCTGCCGCGCCACGACCGCGCGACTGTTTCTCGTGTTTCGCTAGCTCAGAAGTCCATTTTTGCGGGCGTTCGGGCAACTTTCGGTTCGAATTGGTGTAAAAACGTCACCCCGTGGGGCTCATCGCCGGTAGCGGAGCCGAAACGGGCCGGCTACACTGGCGGGCATGAATCGCAGGTATATTTCGAGCGGCACGAAATACGAACCCGTGGTCGGCTACTCGCGAGCGGTGCGCGTGGGCAATGTCGTCCACGTGTCGGGTACGACCGCGACGAAAGAAGATGGCACGATCGCCGCTCCGGGCGATGCCGGCCTGCAGACCACGCAAGCCCTGCGCAACATCGCTTGGGCGTTGGAGCGCGCGGGCGCGCGCATCGAGCATGTCGTGCGCACGCGCATCTACGTGACGAATATCGACGACTGGGAGAAGATCGGTCGCGCGCACGGCGAGTTCTTCCACGACGTTCGCCCCGCCACCACGTTGGTGGAAGTGAGCCGCCTCGTAGATCCGGCGATGCTGGTCGAGATCGAAGCCGAAGCACTGCTCGACGGCTGAGCGCGCGCTCCGGCTAGCCAGGCCTACGTGTGCACGCCCGGCGCTTCTTGGCCGGTCTCGCTGACGTATTCACCGTAGCCACCACCGTACTTACGCACGCCGTCCGGGCTCACTTCGAGCACGCGGTTCGAGAGAGCCTTGAGGAAGTGCCGATCGTGCGAGACGAACAGCATCGTGCCCTCGTAGCCGGCGAGCGCCTCGATCAGCATTTCTTTGGTGCCGATGTCCAAATGGTTGGTCGGCTCGTCGAGCACCAGGAAATTCGGCGGATCGTACAGCATTTGCGCCAGCACCAGCCGCGCCTTCTCGCCACCGGACAAGATCCGGCACGGCTTTTCGATGTCGTCACCCGAAAAGCCGAATACGCCGCCCAGCGTGCGTAGTGAACCGATCGAAGCGTGCGGGAATCGACCGACCAGCGTGTCCCACACCGTGTCCTCGGGTTTCAGCACTTCCATCGAGTGCTGCGCGAAGTAGCCCATCTTGACGCTGTTGCCGACGGTCACGCGGCCTGCGTCGGCTTCGGTTGCGCCTGCGATCAACTTCAAGAGCGTCGACTTGCCCGCCCCGTTCACGCCCATCACGCACCAGCGCTCGGTGCGGCGGATCAACAGGTCGAGACCGGTATAGATGACGCGCTTGCCGTAGGCTTTTTTCACCGAGTCCAGACTTGCCACGTCGTCGCCCGAGCGTGGCGCTTTCTGGAAGTCGAAGCTCAGCTTTTCGCGCCGACGCGGCGGTTCGACGCGCTCGATCTTGTCGATCTTCTTCACGCGCGACTGCACCTGAGCGGCGTGGCTCGCGCGAGCCTTGAAGCGAGCGATGAACGCTTCTTCTTTGGCCAGCATGGCTTGCTGACGCTCGAACGCGCTCTCCGCCTGCAGATCCAGCATCGCCCGCTGGCGTTGGTAGAATTCGTAATCGCCAGTGAAGCTGGTCAGCTCGCCCGCTTCGATCTCGACGATTTTATTCACGATTCGGTTCATGAACTCGCGATCGTGCGAGGTCATGATCAACGCGCCGTCGAAGCCTTTCAAAAAGCTTTCGAGCCAAATGATCGATTCGAGATCCAAATGATTGGTCGGCTCGTCGAGCAGCATGGCGTCCGGGCGCATGAGCAAGATGCGCGCGAGCGCGACGCGCATCTTCCAGCCACCGGAAAGCGTGCCGACGTCGGCGTCCATCGTTTCTTGAGCGAAACCGAGCCCAGCCAAGATCTCGCGCGCTTTGGCGTCGAGCGCGTAGCCCCCGAGTTCCTCGAAGCGGCCCTGCACTTCCCCAAACTCCTCGATCAACGCTTCCATTTGATCGAGGAGCGCCGGGTCCGCGAGCTTGAGCTCGAGCTCGCGCAAGCGCGCGGCGATCGCCGAAACCGGGCCGGCACCGTCGAGCGTGGCCGCGACGACGCTCTGCCCGCTCATCTCGCCCACGTCCTGACTGAAGTAGCCAATGGTCGTGCCGCGATCGATGGCGACCTGGCCGTTGTCGGGCGCCTCCTCTTTCACGACCAGGCGAAAGATGGTCGACTTGCCCGCGCCGTTTGGCCCGACCAAACCGACCTTGTCGCCCTTGAACACGGCGCACGACGCGTCCATGAACAAAACGCGACGCCCATGCTGCTTGGTGACTGAATCGAGCCGGATCACGGCGGGCGAACTAGCATGAGAATCGGCCGGAGGCGGCCAAAAACGGTAAACTCAGCCGATTTCCGCGCCTTCTCGCGCGGCCACCCCCGCGATGAAATGCGCGACGCGCCGCCACAGCTCGTTGAATTGTTCTGGACCGAACGGGGAGTAACTGGGGATCCAATCGCCGGTAGCGGCAGCTTGGCTGGACAAGCCGTACTGGCCCACCACATCGAGGTGATCGGCCTGCGCGAAGTACAAAACCGGTCCCCAAACTTGAGACAGGGTGGGCACCACTCCGTCGCTGTCGGCTCGCACGGGCAAGCGCGTCGATCCACCGAGTTGGGCCTGCTGCAACGCGGTCAGCGGCGGAGCGCCGAGTTCGTCCTTACGCGCCGCTCGGTGCAAGAACGCGTATACCGGGAACATCAGTTGTGCATACAAGTCGCGGAGCGAACGCCAGGCGTTACGCCAGTTGGGAGGCGTGGCCCGCGCGACCACCGATGCATAGGCAATCTTCGGGTCTGCGGTGCACGCGTTCAACAGGTCGCAACCCGCGGGGGTGAGCTGAAACAACAATGATTGGTCCTTCACCACTGCCTTGATGAAGGTAGCAAGTTCCAGGATGCGCGACTCGGACAGGTCGCTCAGCAGCTTGTCGTACAAGTAGTCGAACGCGCCCCGCCGTTTGCGAAACGGGTCGCGCGCGCGCACGACGAAGTAGCCGAGCCGCAGCATGAGCTTCAAGGGCACTCGACCACGCTCGAGCATGAAGATCAAATAGCGACCCAGGGTGCGGATTAGAAAGCGCCCCACCGGTCGCGTGAAGTAAGTCGCGACCGGCGTGCCGTAGTGTGGAGCGCACACCGTAACTAGAGAGTGCACGCGATCATAGGCCGCGAACTGCACTCTGGAGGGCAACGATGCGGTCGGCGCGATCGCGAGTCGCGCGTCGAGACCGCCGGTGGAATGGCCGATCAGGTGGATCGGCCCGTCCCCTTTGCTGGCCACGGCGGCGAGCGTTTCGAGTACCAGGGCCGCGCGCCAACGGATCGAGGCCATGGGCAAGGTGGGCACCTCGGTAACCGTAACCGCCAAGCCGAGTTCGGCGAAGCTGCTCTCGATCGCCTCGCGCACGCCGCTGAAGTAGCTGAGCTCACCAAACTTCCCGAACCCGAAAAATCCCGGGATCAGCAGCACATGGTGCGTCGGAGTAGCCAAAGCCGGCGAAGCATACGCCTACAGCTGCAACCTGGCGTGCGCTTCCGGATCGTACTCTTGAGGGTCTATTTTTTGGCCCTTGAGGTAAGCCTTGGCGGCCTCGAACGCGTGCTTGATGCCATGCGCACCGGCGTTGTCCCAGTACTCGGCGTCGAAGGGCGTGAAGCGTAGGAGCACGATCTCCGGATCGTTCTGGCCGTCGAACCACAATCGATACGGTTCTTTCCAGATTTGCTCGACCTTGGCGCGATCCGCCACGAGCTCGAAGTGCCCGTTCATGGTGACGAACTGGCGCGAGTTCTGAAGCGAAACCATTGCCCGCGAATCGTCGCGCACCTCGAGCACCTTGGTGGAGTCGATGTTGGTGATGAACCAGAGCGTGCCGTCCGCGTCGACGTCGGCCACCGCCATCGGTCTGCCGTGCAGCTCGCCCGTGCGACCGCGCGTGATCACGGTGGCGGTGTCGAACTCGTGTAACAGCTCGAGGAAATGTTGTTCGGGACGCGGCGCGGGACCGGCCGAGGCGACATTGGCAGGTACTTGGTTCATGCTTCGCGGGTTTTGCAACGCGCATGCCGTGGCCACCGAACCGCTCGATAGTCGCAGAAAAGCTCGCCACGGCGGGCGCGGCGGGCGTGCCGCGCTGCCCCACCGTGGCAGCTTCGCGTGTCAGGGTTTGACGACGACCACGGGCTGCCCCGGGGCGATCGGCTTGCCTTCGCCGGCTACGACCTCGACGACAACGCCGTCGATGGGCGACTCGATCGCGATCTCCATTTTCATCGATTCGACGATGGCGAGAACTTCACCTTTGGCGACGCGCTTGCCGGCCGTGACGAGCACTTTCCAGATGCTGCCCGGCACTCCGCTCTCGACGATCTGCGCGCCTTCCCAACCCGCGCGCTCGCTCTCCTTGCCCGCCGCTTCGGCCTGTTCGACGCTGAAGTTGAGTTGACCCGAGTCGACCCAACGCTGACGCTCTTCGGCGAAAGCAGCGCGCTGCGTGGTGCGGAAAGACGCGATCGAATCGGCCTCCTGGGCCAGGAAGCGCCGATAGTCGGCCAGGCGGAAACGCTGCTCTTCGATCTTCAACTCGAGACGGCCGTGCGGCACCGCCTCTCGCATCTCCAAGAGCTCTTTCGCGTCCACCGGGTAGAAGCGAATTTGATCGAAGAAGCGCAGCAGCCAGGGCGTCTTCGCTTGGAAGTGCTTGGTGGTCTTGAAGCGGTTGTAAACCTGCACGGTGCGACCGACGAACTGGTAGCCGCCCGGGCCCTCCATGCCGTAGATGCACATGTACGCGCCACCGATGCCGACGGCATTCTCCGGTGTCCAGGTGCGCGCGGGGTTGTACTTGGTGGTGACCAAGCGATGGCGCGGATCGAGCGGCGTCGCGACCGGCGCGCCCAAGTAAACGTCACCGAGTCCGAGCACCAAGTAGCGCGCGCCGAACACGATGTCTTTCACGGCCTGCACGTCGGGCAGCCCGTTGATGCGCCGAATGAACTCGATGTTGCTCGGAGTCCAAGGCGCGTCTTTTCGTACGATTTGCGTGTATTTCTCGATCGCGAGGCGGGTCTGCGGGTCGTCCCACGAGAGCGGCATGTGCACGATGCGCGTCGGCACATCGATGGCATCGACGGACGGCAGCTCCGTCTCGGCGCGCGAGAGCACGTCGAGCAGGCGTGAAAAGCCCAGTTTTTGGCTGTCGAAGTGGATCTGCAAGGAGCGGATGCCGGGCGTCAGATCGACGATCCCGGGCAGCTTCTCTTGGCGCAGCCACTCCATCAGCGCGTGGACGCGGAAGCGGAGTTCCAGATCGAGTACGGCATCCCCGTATTCGACCAACAAGAACTCGTCACCGGCGGGCCGATACACGACGCGCGGGGCCTCTCCACGTGCCGGCAAGCGACGCAACACGGCGTCCGTGGCGGGCACGGCCGAGAGCGTGGCCGTCGCGGGCGCCTTGCGATCGGCGATCCGTCGCTCCTGCTCGGAGAGCGCGAGCTCCGCGGCCGCGCGCGCGATGGGCACGAAGCGCACGCGGTTGCCCGGCCGCAATTGTCCGACCTTCCACAATTCGGCGCGCACGATCGTCGCGGGGCACACGAAGCCACCGAGGCTCGGACCGTCCGGCCCGAGAATGATCGGCATATCGCCCGTGAAGTCGATGGTACCGAACGCGTACGCGTTGTCGTGGATGTTCGAGGGGTGGAGCCCGGCCTCGCCGCCGTCGGAGCGCGCCCATTCGGGTTGCGGCCCGATCAGTCGGATGCCGGTGCGAGCCGAGTTGTAGTGAATCTCGAAATCGCTGCTGAAAAAGCGCTCGATATCCGCGGGTGTAAAAAAGTCCGGCGCGCCGTGAGGGCCGTACAGCACGCCGATTTGCCAGCTCTCGGTGAGCTGCGGTTGCAGCTGTTCGTCGAGCGCTTTGGGCTCGGCATCGACGTTGCCGGATTGCAGCAAGCGCAGTACGTCGCCCTTGCGCAATGCGCGGCCCGCGTGACCCCCGAAACCGCCGAGCGTGAACGTCGAGCGGCTGCCCAAGTACTCGGGCACGTCGAAGCCATGCCGCACGGCGAGGTAGGCGCGACAGCCTGCACCGCGAATACTGCCGAGCTTGAGCGTTTGCCCCGCCCGCACGCTGACCGGGCGGAACCAAGGCACGGGCTCGCCGTCGAGATCCGCCTCCATACGCGCGCCCGCGAGCGCGATCACGGTGTCCGTCGCGAAGCGCAGCGTGGGGCCGGTGATCGTCAGCTCCAGAGCGGGTGCGCCCGGCACGTTGCCGAGAACGCGATTGGCGAGTCGAAACCCGAGGTCGTCGATCGGACCGGAGGGCGGGATGCCGACGTCCCAGTAGCCGAGGCGGCCCGGATAGTCGTGGATGGTGCTGAGGGTGCCGGGCGCGAGCACCTCGACGGTCGCGCTCGAGTAAGCGAGCGTGCCGAGATACGCGGTGGTCGTCTTCCCCTCACGAAACACGTCTGTCCCCAAAATGTACGACAAATACGCGAGATTTGTCTCGGTACCAGCCAGACGGGTGCGCTCGAGCGCGGTACTCAGTTTTTGGATCGCCTGAGCGCGGTCGTCGGCCAAGGCCATCACCTTGGCGATCATCGGGTCGTAAAACCCGCTGATCTCGCTGCCGCGTTCGACGAATGAATCGACGCGTACGCCATCGGGGAACGACACCTCGGTCAACACGCCCGGGCTCGGTTTGAACCCGCGCGCTGGATCTTCGGCGTACACGCGCACTTCGATCGCGTGGCCTCGCGGCTCCGGTGGGTTCTCCAACGGCACGGATTCACCGGCGGCAAGACGAATCATCCACTCGACGAGATCGACGCCCGTGACCAACTCGGTCACGCCGTGTTCGACTTGCAGACGCGTGTTCACTTCCAAAAAGTAGAACTCTTCGCGGTCGTCGTCGTACACGAACTCGACCGTGCCGGCCGAGCGATAGTTCACCGACGCGCCGATGTGCACGGCCGCGGCCAAGAGCTCCTTGCGCACCTCCGGACGGAGTCGCGGAGCCGGCGTCTCTTCGACCACCTTTTGATGCCGGCGCTGGGCCGAGCAATCACGCTCGCCCAAGGCGACCACGCGCCCCCGGCCATCACCGAAGAGCTGCACTTCGATGTGACGCGCGCGCTCCACGAAGCGCTCGAGGAACACGCCGCCCTCGCCGAAGTTTTTCTGTGCCAGCGAGCGCACTGAATCGAAAATTTCGCGAATCTTCGCGGCCTCGCGGCACACCTGCATGCCGATACCGCCACCGCCCGCGGTGCTCTTGAGCATGACCGGGTAGCCGATGCTCTCCGCCGCCGCGACGGCGGCGTCGACGTCGGCCAAGAGCGGCGTGCCGGACAAGAGCGGCACACCGAGGCCCTGCACCAGTTCACGCGCAGTGTGCTTGACGCCGAAGCGGCGCATTTGCTCGGGCGTGGGACCGACGAAGGCGATGCCGTTCGCTTCCACCGCTTCCGCAAACTGCGCATTCTCGCTCAAGAACCCGTAGCCGGGGAAAATGGCTTTGGCACCCGTACTGAGCGCCGCCGCGAGGATCGCCTCGCGGTTCAGGTAGCTGGCAGATGCCGCGGCGGGACCGACGCAGATGCTCTCGTCGGCCTCCAGCACGTGCAGCGAGTTTCGGTCGGCCTCGGAGTAAATGGCGACCGAGCCGACGCCCAGCCTCTTCAGTGTGCGAATGACACGACAGGCGATCTCGCCGCGATTGGCGATCAGAACTTTCTCGAACATGACACTTTCCTCCTTCGAGGATTTCGGAGCGCGCCGACCGCGTGCAGCGCGGGGCAGCTCCGCTTGCCTACGCCGACCAGACGAGGAGTCGGACCGGGGTCGGGTTGTAACCGTTGCAGGGATTGTTCAGCTGGGGGCAATTTGAGATCAGAACGATAACATCGCTTTCTGCCCGCATCTCCACGTAGCGCCCGGGAGCCGAAATCCCGTCGTCGAAGTGCAGCTCGCCTTCGGGGCTCACCGGCACGTTCATGAAAAAGTTGATGTTCGCGGTGAGGTCCCGGAGAGACAATTCTGGGCGCCGTTCCTGGATCTCGAGCAGGAAGTTGTCCCGACAGCTATGCATGTACTTCTTGTCGATCGCGTAGCGGACTTGATTCGACTCGGCCGCGCACGCGCCACCGACGGTGTCGTGCCGACCGCAGGTGTCGGCCGTGATCCGGAGCATGACCCTGCCCTCGGTCGACATCAGCGGTGAACCGCTGCTCAAGTAGATGCCGCCTTGAGTGCGGATCGTGTCTACGGCGCTGTAGCGTTCGGTTGGATTGGCGGCGTCGTAGAACAAAGTATCGACGGCCTGGTTGCCCTCGAGATCGACGATTCGGAACGTTTCCCCCCGCTTGACGATGTGACTGAAGCCGAGCCCCGACCCGAGCACGGTGTCGAAGATGGCTTGCTTCGGATCGAGTGAGCTTTCGGAAAGTGCCATGAGGAAGTCCGTTCAGCTGAAGTAAGCTTCGGTGAGGGCAAAACCCCGTTCGTTCTCGGGGCACGAAACGCGGCAGGGGTCGTCGGACGCAACCGGACTCGCCACGCGTACCCCGAGATGAACGGGCTTGGCGCGGTAGGTTGGAGCGGGGTCGAGCGGATGGGGGGTGTTCGAGAGCAAGACCAGCGTGTTCATTTCCGAGCGCAGCTCGATGAAGGCACCCGGCTTGGAATTGCCGGGAGCCCAGGCGAGCTTGCCCTCGGCGTCGACCGCGACCTTCACGAAGAAGTTCAGATTGGGCCCGAAGTCGCGCTTGCCCAGATCGTACTTCGCGAGCTCGACCAAGAAATTGTCGCGGCTGTTGCGGTGCCAGTCGTTGCGTAGCGCTTGATAGTCACCCGCGCCGTACTTCTTCAGGCTCGCCTTCGAGTCCTCGAGCCCGGTGATCGTGTCGTGCCAGCCACAAGTGTCGGCCACGACCGAACACAGCACGCGGCCCATGTCCGAATACAGGACGTTGCCGGTGGTGATGCGCGCGATGTGCTGCGCCTTCAGCGTGTCGGGCATGTTGTAGCGTTCGAGCGGACGATCCGCGTTGAACAGCAATGCCGCGACCGAGCCGCTGCCTTCTACGTCCGTAATACGCAGCACTTGGCCGCGTTTCAGCACGCGGGACCAGACTTGGCCTCCGCGCAGGGGCTCGTCGACGAGCCATTCGTGAGTCACTTCAGCCATGCATCGGTTCTCCAACATCAGCAGCCTGATCGCGGCGATGGATCAAATCCTCGAGCCGCTTTTTCGTAGCCAAGAAATGGCCAGAAAGGAATTGCTCCGGCGAGCGCGGCCGCGCCACCGGAACGTCGATGACCTCTAGAATCCGGCCCGGGCGTGCACCGAGCACGACGATCCGGTCGGATAGGTAGATGGCTTCATCAAGATCGTGGGTGATGAACAGAATCGTCACGCCGGCCGCCTGCCAGATGCGCAGCAAGTGGGCTTGCATGCTGGCTCGCGTCTGAGCGTCGAGCGCGCCGAAGGGCTCGTCCATCAGCAAGATCCGTGGGTCATTGGCCAGTGCACGGGCAATCGCGACGCGTTGCTTCATGCCGCCGGAGAGCTGCGCTGGGTATAGCTCGGCAAAATCGGTCAGCCCGACCAACTTCAGCCATTCGTCGGCCGCCTTGGTCGCCTTGTCGTCGCGCAGGCCCTTCATCTTCGGGCCGAACAGCACGTTCTTCTTGACCGTCAGCCAGGGGAAGAGCGTGTAACCCTGGAACACCATGCCGCGATCGGCGCCCGGGCCCGTCACGGGGATGCCATCCACGGCGACAATGCCCGCGCTCGGATCTTCCAAGCCGGCCACCACGCGAATCAGCGTGGATTTACCGCAGCCGGAGGGACCGATCACGCTGATGAATTCGTTGCGCCGAACTTTGAAGTTGATGTCGGAAAGCGCGACCAGCTTCCCGTTCGGGCTGTCGGGGCTGGGGAACTCGCGGAACAAGTGCTCGATACTGAGCACCACTTCGCGCTTGTCTATCTCGGCAAAGTACTCGGCAACTTCCGGAACGTGATCGAGATAGCTCGGTAACTGAATGCGGTCGTCGGACATGAATCAGTAAGCTTTCGCGGCGCCACTCGGGCTGGCGCCGCCAGTCGGAGAGGTCAGGTACCGGCGAGCCGGGCGCGTGGCGGAAGCGAACGGCGCACGGCGCGCATGATGCGCACGAGGTGAGTTTGACCCGTCTCCCAAGGGAAGAGGTAGCGGCCCAGTAGCCCGAGGAACTGATCGGTGGCAAGCCCTACCAAGCCGATGATGACGATCGCGGCGTACACGTTGTCGAAGTGACGGTAGCGCTGCTGCTGATACAGCCAAGCACTCAAACCGGATTTTTCACCGATCAGTTCGGCCACGACCAAGTAGGTCCAGGCCCAACCGATCAAGATGCGCATGTCGCGGTACAAGCCGGGAACGGCGCCAGGCACGACCACGTTCCAAACCAACTGCCGCTTGTTGGCGCCGAGCGTCTGCGCGGCGTGCAGCAGTGAGACGTCGACCGAGCGCGTCGTATTCGAGACGATCAGCACCATCTGGAAAAAAGTGCCGATGAAGATGATGGCAATCTTCGGTTCGTCTTGCAGGCCGAGCACCGTCAGCGCCAAGGCCCCGAACACCGGCGCCGGCATGTAGCGCACGAAGTCGACGAAAGGTTCGAACAAGCGAGCGAAGAACGGGAAAGTGCCGCACAAGATGCCGAGCGGCAGGCCGAACACCGCCGACCAGAAGAAACCCCAGAAGATCACCTTGCAGCTCTGCGCCAAGCTCTCGTGCAGCCAGGCGTCACCGTCACGCTCCGGCGCGGTGGTGAACGCGGTGTACAGCGCGCGCGCGACGGCGTGCGGCGGCTGTAGATAAATCGGATTCACGCGCTCACCCGTGACGCGCGGTGCGTGCGCCGCGTCGAGCTCGCGGTTGCGTAGGATCACGACGTCCAAGTCGACGCGCTCGCCGACGGCGATGTAGCTGTGGTCACCCGGGACCTTCGTGTCGCCCGCGTTCGAGACCAACACTTGTGGGTGCCAGATGAAGGGAACGTAGCTGATCGCGCACCAGCTCAAGAGCGGCAATACGAACGCCAGCACCCCGACCCAGAACCGCGCCTGCGCGTCGAGCGGCTTGCGCACGCCGAGCAATCGCGCCAGCGGCTCGCTCTTCGGCACCGAGGATGGGGGGACTTTGGCGGTAGACGTCATGGAATTCGCTTGGTTGAGAGGCGTGACGCGAGCCCTCATCTGTGAGGGGGCGCATCGCCTTAGAGTCCGCCCGTTCATGTTGCCGGTAGATGTCGGGCACGCTTCAGGGCAAAGAGCGGGGAGCGCGGACGAGCTGCGCCCCGCAGGGGCTCGAATTACGCGGCGCGCCGTTAGTTACTCCAGGTGCCCATAGCGGGACCGCTCGACACAGAGCGACACACAGCACGCCGCAAGCGGAGAGATGGCCGCGGCTCGAGCGTTCATGGCGCACGCGCGGCCGCGCGCTGGAGGCAACGAACAGCGGGGCGAAACGCCTCGTATTCCTCATAAATTCCGATAGTTTTGCATGCGTACTGCAACCGAATTTGTAGGGGGCTTTTCCGGCAGGCACGCTCGCCCTAGTAGTGGCATTGCACTCAGCGGGCCGGGGTTTTCGCCGGACCGCGACTGAAAGCGAAACCATGACCTCGGAAGTTGCACCCGGCCGCGTCGAACAGCCGAAATCCACTCGTTGGGTCTTGCTCGGGGTCGGTGTGCTCGCGCTGGGCGGGGCCATCGCCTTCGCACGCACGCGGCAAACCACTCCGAGCGGCGGCGCGCCTGCCGCCGACAGCGCGGCGGCGGCTCGGCCCATCCCGGTCGTGACCACACGCGCCGCAAATCGGGACGTTCCGGTGTTTTTGGATGGCCTCGGCAACGCCGTGCCCCTCATCACCGTCACGGTCAGACCACAGGTCGACGGTCCGCTCACCGCCGTGCTGTTCACCGAAGGCCAACAAGTCAAAAAGGGCGATCTGCTGGCACGCATCGACCCGCGCCCGTTCACCATCCAGCTTCACCAAGCGCAAGCGGCCCTCGCGCGCGATCAGGCGCAAGCCAAGAACGCGAAGCTCAACTTTACCCGCTACACAGCCTTGCACGAGCAGGGCCTCGCAACCCAAGAGCAGCTCGACGACACGCGCGCAACGGCGGAGCAGCTGACGGCCACCACCAAGGCCGACGAAGCCCAAATCGAGAACGCGCAGCTACAGCTCGCCTACACCCAGGTGCGCTCCCCCGTCGACGGCGTGACGGGTGTCCGCCAAGTCGATCAAGGCAACATCGTGCACGCCGCTGACGCGAACGGCATCGTGGTCGTGACCCAGCTGGACCCGATGGCCATCGTGTTCACTTTGCCGCAAGACAGTTTGCCGCAAATCAACCGCGAGATCGCGGGCGGCCTGCAAATCGAGGCGTACAGCCGCGATGGCGACCGCTTGCTCGGACGCGGCAAGCTGACGCTGGTGGACAACCAAGTCAGCCTGACTACCGCGACGGTCCGCTTGAAGGGCATCGTGCCCAATCCCGATCGCGCGCTCTGGCCCAACGAGTTCGTGCGCGCCCGGCTGCTGCTCGCGACGCGAACGGGCGCGCTCTCGGTTCCTGCACCCGCAGTGCAGCGCGGCCCTCAGGGCACGTTCGTGTACATCGTGACGCCGGAGCAGACGGCGGCGTTGCGAACGGTCGAAGTCGAGACCGTCCAGGATCAATGGGCCGTGATCGGCAAAGGGCTCCAGGCCGGCGATCAAGTCGTGGTCGAAGGACAGAATCAATTGAGGCCCGGCGCGAAAGTCACGCTGCGCACGACGGTTGCCGGCCAATCGGGCTCGACGGGCGCGCCCGGTAGCGGCACCGCCCCCCCGCAACCCGACATGGGTACCAAAGGAAAGCACGGCGGAGCCACGCCGTGAGCATCTCCGAGCCCTTCGTGCGTCGCCCCGTGGCGACGACGCTGCTCGTGATTGGTATCCTGATCGCCGGCATCGTCGCGTTCCGCGCGCTGCCCGTGTCAGCGTTACCCCAGGTCGACTACCCGACGATCGTCGTTTCGACGTTCATGCCCGGTGCCAGTGGGCAGACCATGTCGGCCACGGTCACCACCCCGCTCGAGCGTCAGTTCGGTCAAATGCCGGCGCTGTCCCAAATGACCAGCGTGAGTAGCTTCGGAAGCTCGCAGATCACCCTGCAATTCACGCTGGAACGGAACATCGACGCGGCCGAGCAAGACGTCCAAGCGGCGATCAATGCGGCCGCGAATTTGTTACCGAAGACGCTACCGACCCCGCCTTCGTACAGCAAGAGCAACCCCGCCGACACGCCGATCCTGACGTTGAGCGTGAGCTCGGACACCTTGGCGCTGAGTCAGGTCTCCGACTATGCCGACTCGATTCTAGTGCAGAAGATTTCTCAGGTCTCGGGCGTGGGGCTGGTGACGCTGAACGGCGGCGCCAAGCCGGCGGTTCGCATCCAAGTCGACCCCGAGGCACTCGCCGGCACCGGTCTCAGCTTGGAGGAGGTGCGCGCCGCGGTCGTGGCGGCCAACGTCAATCAACCCAAGGGCACGCTCGATGGTCCACGCCAGAGCTACACGATCGCCACCGACGATCAGCTGTTCAAAGCGGAGGCTTTTCGCCCGCTGATCTTAGCCTACAGAAATGGCTCACCGATCCGCCTCCGTGAAGTCGCGACCGCCGAAGACGGCGTCGAAAATAGCGAGCTTGCCGGCTGGGCCGACGAAAAACGCGCCATCATTCTGAACGTTCAGCGCCAACCCGGCGCGAACGTGATCGAAGTCGCCAATCGCGTCAAAGCGCTGCTGCCACAGCTCGAAGCGTCCTTGCCTTCGAACATCCAAACCAAGGTCCTGAGCGACCGAACCGAGACCGTACGCGCCTCGGTGGAAGACGTAGAATTCACGTTGCTGCTCACGATTGGGCTGGTCGTGGCGGTGATCTACGTGTTCTTGCGTAGCCTACGCGCGACGGCCATTCCGAGCCTGGTCGTACCCCTGTCGCTGATCGGCACCTTCGGGGTGATGTACTTGCTCGGCTACAGCCTCGACAACTTGTCGCTGATGGCGCTCACGATCTCCACCGGCTTCGTCGTCGACGACGCGATCGTGATGATCGAGAACATCGCTCGCTACATCGAAGAGGGCGACTCGCCCTTCGAAGCCGCGCTCAAGGGGAGCAAACAAATCGGCTTCACCATCGTCTCGCTCACGGTCTCCCTGATCGCCGTGCTGATCCCGCTCTTGTTCATGGGCGGGATCGTCGGACGTTTGTTCCGAGAATTCGCGGTCACGCTCAGCGTCGCAATCGCGGTCTCGGCGATTTTGTCCCTGACCTTGACGCCGATGATGTGCGCGTTCTTGCTGCGACCCGAGCCCCCCCTCGCGGAACGCGGGGCGTTCCATCGCTGGTCGGAGAAAGCATTCGAGGGACTGGTCAAGCTGTACGACTACGGCCTGAAGTGGGTGCTCCGCCATCAGCGCACGACGCTGCTCGCTACGATCGCCACCGTGTTGCTCACCCTGTTCGTTGCCTGGATCGTGCCCAAGGGCTTCTTCCCCCAGCAAGATACGGGCTTGATCGTCGGCGTCACCGAGGCCGGGCCAGACATCTCCTTTCCGCGCATGATGCAGCTCGAAACTCAGATCTCCGACGTCGTCCGCCGGGACCCCGACGTCGACCACGTGGTGTCGTTCATCGGTGCCGACGGCACGAACGCGACTGTGAACAGCGGGCGCATCTCGATCACGTTGAAACCGCGCCGCGAGCGCAAGGCGACCAGCGACGAGGTAATCGCGCGGCTCAAGCCGGAGTTGGCGCAGGTGACCGGTGTTTCGACGCACTTGCAGTCGGTTCAGGATCTGCAAGTCGACAGTCGCGTCGGGCGCACCCAGTACCAGTACACCATGGAAGACGCGGACGGCGCGGAGCTGGACGAGTGGTCGGCCAAAATGCTGACCAAGCTCCAAACGCTGCCGCAGCTGACCGACGTCGCGAGCGACCAGCAAGCCGCAGGCCCCCAGCTGAGCCTGGAGATCGATCGCGACACCGCCTCTCGTCTCGGCATCTCACCGCAGCTGATCGACGACACGCTGTACGACGCGTTCGGACAGCGTCAAATCTCGACCATCTTCACCCAGCTCAATTTGTATCGCGTGATCTTGGAGGTAAAGCCCGAAGCCAGCGAGGATCCGCGAGCGCTCGATCGCATCTACGTGCGTTCCGCGAGCGGCACGCAAGTTCCGCTCTCGCAATTCGTGCAAGTCAAACACACCGTGGCTCCGCTCGCGCTCAGCCACCAAGGGCAGTTCCCGGCCGTCACGCTGTCCTTCAATCTGGCCAAAGGCTCACTCGGCGACGCGGTCGACGCTATCCACGCGGCCGAGGCCGAAATTGGCTTGCCCCCCGGCGTGCGCGCCGATTTCAGCGGTACCGCCAAAGCGTTCAAAGACTCACTCGCGAGTCAACCGCTGTTGATCTTGGCGGCGCTGGTGACCGTCTACATCGTGCTCGGCGTACTGTACGAGAGTTACATTCATCCGATCACGATCTTGTCGACGCTGCCCTCGGCGGGCATCGGGGCGTTGCTCGCGCTCATGCTGTGCGGGAGTGAGTTCAGCGTGATCGCGCTGATCGGGATCATTCTCTTGATCGGCATCGTGAAGAAGAACGCGATCATGATGATCGATTTCGCGCTCGAAGCGGAGCGTGAACACGGCTTGTCACCGGAGGAGTCGATTCATCAAGCGTGCTTGCTGCGCTTCCGGCCGATCATGATGACGACCTTGGCGGCGCTGCTCGGTGGTCTACCGCTGGCGCTCGGTTCGGGCTCGGGTTCGGAGCTCCGCCGACCGCTCGGCATCGCGATCGTCGGCGGTCTGCTGATCTCGCAGGTGCTCACGCTGTACACGACCCCCGTCATCTACTTGTACATGGATCGCCTGGGCCGCTACTTGTCGCGGCACAAGCGCGCAGGGGGCACCCCCGGCGCGTCCGAGCCGGCCGCGGAAACGGCATGAACATCGCCGGACCGTTCATCCGGCGCCCCATCGCCACCACGCTGCTCGCGCTGGGCGTGATCTTGGCCGGGGTGTGGGCGTACACGTTGCTCCCGGTTTCGCCGCTGCCGCGCGTGGATTTTCCGACGATTTCCATCAGTGCCAGCCTACCCGGCGCGAGCCCCGAGACGATGGCATCGTCCGTGGCCACGCCGCTCGAGCGACGCTTCGGGCGCATCGCAGGCGTGACCGAGATCACGTCCACGAACGTGCTCGGCACGACCAACATCACGCTCCAGTTCGATCTGGATCGCGATGTGGATTCCGCGGCCCGCGACGTACAGGCCGCGATCGCCGCCGCGGGCGGTGAGCTACCGACGAACCTGCCGTTCCGCCCGACTTATCGCAAGGTCAACCCGTCCGACCAACCGGTGATGATCTTGTCCATGACCTCGGACACGCTGCCGCTCGCGCAGGTGTTCGAAGCCGGCAACAGCATCCTTGCCCAAAAGATCTCGCAGGTTCCCGGCGTGGGGCAAGTCACGGTCGGCGGGGGTCAGCAGCCAGCCGTGCGCATCCAGGCCAATCCTCAAGCGCTCGCCGGCATGGGCTTGAGCATGGCCGATCTGCGTACCTCGGTCGCCGCCGCGACGGCCAATGAAGCCAAGGGCAGCATCGCTGGCATTCGACAGACGACCATCATCGGCGCCAATGATCAACTCTTCGGAGCCGACGCGTTTCGGTCGGTCATCATCGCGTATCGCGATGGGGCACCGGTGCGGTTGAGCGCGGTCGCGGACGTCTTCGACGACGTGGAGAACAACCGCGTCGCGGCCTGGCACAACGGAAAACGCGCGGTTTTATTGCTCATTCGTCGTCAGCCGGGGTCGAACATCATCGAGACCGCGGAGCGGGTCACGCAGCTGATCCCCGAACTCGTGAAGTCCATCTCGCCCGCCATCAAAGTGGTGACGGCGGTCGAGCGCACCAAGTCGATCAAGGGCTCGGTGCGTGACGTCGAGAAGACGTTGCTGCTCAGCGTACTGCTGGTGATCGGCGTGGTATTCGTGTTCTTGCGCAGCGTGCGCGCGACGCTGATCCCGAGCGTGGCGGTGCCGCTGTCCTTGATCGGCACCTTCGGTGTGATGTACCTGCTCGACTACAGTCTGGATAACCTGTCGCTGATGGCATTGACCATCTCGACCGGCTTCGTCGTCGATGACGCGATCGTCGTCACCGAGAACATCACTCGCTACATCGAGCAAGGCAAGCGCCCGCTGCAAGCCGCCCTCGAAGGCGCCAAGCAGATCGGCTTCACGATCCTGTCGATCACCGTCTCTCTGCTGGCGGTCTTCATCCCCCTCCTCTTGATGGGCGGCATCGTGGGTCGGCTGTTTCGCGAGTTCGCGGTCACGCTCAGCATCGCCATCGGATTCTCGGCGTTGGTCTCACTGACGCTGACGCCGATGATGTGCTCGCGGCTGCTTCGCCCACCGGGTCACACTCACGGTCGCCTGTACACGTCGTCCGAGAAGGCATTCGCGGCGCTATCGCGTGGTTACGAGCACGCGCTCGACTGGGTCCTCGCTCACCGCTATTTGGTGCAATTGCTGCAACTCGCGACGATTGGACTTAGCGTCTTTCTGTTCATCGTACTGCCCAAAGGGCTATTCCCGCAGCAGGATCTCGGACAATTGACGGCCTTCTCCGAGGCTCCGCAAGACGTGTCGTTCAAGACGATGCGCGAGCGGCAGCTGGCCGTAAATCAGATCGTGCAGGCCGATCCGGACGTGGCCAACGTGGTTTCGTTCATCGGCTCCGGCAACGGTTCCACCGGGAACACCGGGAACATGTTCGTCGACTTGAAGGCGATGCCCCCCCGCCAGGCTTCCGCCGATCAGATCATCGCCCGCCTACGACCGAAGCTCGGGAAATTGGTGGGCGTCAACCTATTCATGCAGGCGGTGCAAGACGTGCGTGTGGGCGGGCGTTCTTCACGCACTCAATACCAGTACACGTTGCAAGACGCGGACTTGGACGAGCTGCGTGATTGGGCACCGCGCGTGATGGACCGCTTCAAGAAGATCCCGATCTTGAAAGACGTGGCCACGGATCAACAGACCTCGGGGCTCACCTTGGCGCTCAGTATCGATCGCGACACGTCATCGCGCCTAGGGTTGTCGCCCGCTGCGATCGACAGTGCCCTGTACGATGCCTACGGGCAGCGCCAGATCGCGACCACCTACGGGCCGCTCAATCAGTACCGCGTCGTGCTCGAAACCAAGCCCGAGTTCCAAGTGGGACCGGAGAGCCTGAAACAGCTGTACGTCGGCGCGCCGGGCGGTGGACAAGTCCCCTTGCCCGCCATCACCCGCTCGACCGTGACGTACACCCCGCTCGCAATCAACCACCAGGGGCAGTTCCCCGCCACCACCCTGTCGTTCAACCTCACGCCCGGCAAATCTCTGGGCGATGCCATGAAAGCGATCGATCTCGCCGAGCAAGAGATCGGCATGCCACCCAGCATCCGCGCTTCGTTTCAGGGTACGGCCCAAGCGTTCTCCGCCTCGCTCTCGAGCCAACCGACCCTGCTGTTGATCGCACTCGTGACGGTCTACATCGTGCTGGGCGTGCTTTACGAAAGTTACGTCCATCCGATCACGATTCTGTCCACGATCCCGTCCGCGGGCGTGGGTGCGCTGCTGGCGCTCTTGCTCTTCAAAACCGAGTTCAACGTGATCGCCTTGGTCGGCTTGATCTTGCTGATCGGGATCGTGAAGAAGAACGCGATCATGATGATCGACTTTGCGATCGAAGCCCGGCAAAATCGAAACCTCTCCGCGCACGACGCCATTCGTGAAGCATGCCTGCTACGCTTTCGGCCGATCCTGATGACGACCGCGGCCGCGTTGCTCGGGGCCTTGCCCTTGGCGTTCGGCACGGGCATCGGGTCCGAGCTGCGGCGTCCGCTCGGCATCGCCATCGTCGGTGGGCTCATTTTGTCACAGCTGCTCACGTTGTTCACGACGCCGGTGACTTACCTATCGCTCGACCGCTTTACGCGAAAAAAGCGCTATTCGACCCACGCTGGCTCGCTCGCCCCCGTTCCGACTCAGGCCGAGTGAGCGCGGGCGCCACGTGCAAAAGTGCAACTGCCTGCACCGTTGCCGGTCCGAGGCGGGCAGAGCTCAAGAACCGCCGCGGGCAGGCCGTACCGGGAGACGATGCAAGCGAAGTCGTTGGCCGAGGCCCCGTCGAGTGGAACCATCAAAGCCGCCGGCGCGCTGCCGACGGTGCTGTTCGTGGACGACGAGCCGCACGTCACCGCCAATTTTCTGATCATGTTTCGGAAGGCGCCGATCCGAGTGCTCACCGTCAACTCCGGGAGCGATGCGCTGGAGGTGCTCGCGAGCACCGCGGTGGACATCATCGTCTCGGACGAGCAAATGCCGGACATGCCCGGATCGGTACTGTTGGCCAAGGTGCGCGAGCGGTACCCGGAGATCGTGCGCATCATCTTGACCGGCGAGGCGAGCTTGGACGCGGCCATCGCGGCCATCAACGAGGCCGGGATCTTTCGCTTCTTGCGCAAACCGTGCTCGGTGGACGATCTCACGGCCTGTCTGAAGGACGCCGTCTGTGCGCGTGAGGGGCAACGCCGCGTGGCGAAGGTGGAGAGTGACGCCGGCGTGCTGCACGAGCTGAGCACGAACTTCGACAAGGCAGTCGAGGCCATGTACATGGTCGTACAACCCGTGGTCTCCCTAGCGGCGGGTAGCGTGTTCGCGTACGAAGCGCTGGTACGCACGCGCGAGCCATCCGTGCCGCACGCGGGCGCATTCTTCGAGGCTGCCGAACAGCTGACGCGCGTGCGCGAACTCGACCGGCGCATTCGTGCCAAAGTTGCGAACGAACTCCCGCGCTTACCGGAGGGCTCTGCGATCCTGATCAATGTGCATCCGAATTCTCTCGACGATCCGGACCTTTACTCGCCGGATTCGCCGCTCGCGCCCTTCGCCACGCGGGTCATCTTCGAGATTACGGAGCGCTCGTCTCTGCACAGCATGGAGAACGCCAAAGAGCAGGTCGCCCGTTTGCGCGCGGCCGGCTATCGCATCGCCGTCGACGACCTGGGCGCGGGCTACGCGGGTTTGACCAGTATCGCGCTGCTGCAACCGGAGATCGTGAAGCTCGACATGGAGCTCGTCCGCGGCCTCGAATCTTCACCCACGCGCTGCACGTTGATCGTCGGCATGCTCGCGCTGTGCAATCAGCTCGGCATCACCGTGATCGCAGAGGGGGTCGAGACCGCCGCCGAAGCGCGCAAGCTGCAGGAACTCGACTGCGAGCTGCTGCAAGGTTACTACTTCGCGAAGCCGGGTACGCCGTTTCCGGCGGTGAACTGGCCGTTGCTCTAGCGCTCGGCGCCCTGCAACCAGCGCAGGGCGTCGGTGAGCTCGGCGACTTGAACCACCTGTAAAGAAGCAGTATCGAGCTTCTGCAGAAGCTGAGTCACCACCAGCTGCGAGAACACACTGCGCGGCTGCACCACGACCATCTGCGCGAGTCCGGCGCGCACGGCACGCGGCGCCCAATCCCCGTTCGTCCATTCTTGATCGGCAGAGACGAGCGGGCGCAGCATCTGCACGTCGGCGATGATGCTGCGGGCAGAAGCTTGTTCGAGCAGCACGAGGCACAGATCCATGCGCCGTCGATACAATTCACCCTGCAGAAACCCCGTCCAAGTATTCAGTGTTGCATGGAGGTCCGGCAACGACTCGACCGAAAGCGACTCATCGGAGTGAAGCACGCGCGAAGTGCGGAGCGCGGACAGAGGCATTCTGTAATGCGGGAACGACCTCCCTCGGTGAGCGCTTAAGGCGAACTCGACTGAAATTTTCGATGCCCCCGCCGTTTCCGAAGCCTCGGGCAGCGCGTTGTCGCGCGTGGTCACAGGAGGTCGCGTGAAGGGCATCATTTTCAACCGGTTGGAAGACTTCATCGTCGAGGGCTGGGGGCTCGCCGAGTTCCAGAAAATCTTCGAACAATGCCCGATCCACGTGCAAATGCCGTACGTCGAGCCCGGGACCTATCCGGGCGCGCACCTGCTGGCCATCATCGACCAAACCAGAGCCGAGCTAGGCATCAGTATCAGCGAAGCGCTGCGTAGCTTCGGCCGCTTCGCGTTCCCGCGCTTGGCCGAGAAATTTTCGTTCTTCGTGCGCGAATTTCAGCAGCCCAAGCCGTTCTTGAAAACGGTTCACGGCATCATCCACTTGGAGGTGCCAAAGGTGTACGCCAACGCCAAGACGCCGCTGATCACATTTCAAGCTCCGGCGCCCGGCCGCTTGATCATGCACTACGTTTCGCGCCGGAAATTGTGCGCGTTGTTCGCGGGCCGGGTCGAAGGCACAGGCGACTATTACCAAGTGCCCTTGTCCCTCAGCCAAACAGGATGCGCTCGAGAGGGCGCGGCCAGCTGCGGGTTCTCGGTGCAGTGCCCGCGATGACCGACGGCGACGAACTGCGCGTCCTCAAGCGACGGCTGGAGCGCGCGGAACAACGAGTACGGACCCTCGAAACGAGGATCGAGGACCGCACGCGAGAAGGCTACCTCGCGAGCGCTCAGCTGCGCGCCGCGTCGATTTCGCTCGCCGAGCTGTTTCGTGCGGTCCCCGGCGCCATCATCGTGATCGGCTCGGATGGCCTGGTCGAAGCCGTGAACGGCGAGACTTTACGCCTGCTCGGATGCGAAGAGGGCGACTTGATCGGCAGCGCGCAGCAAAAAATCTTCGGCGATTCGTGGTCCCCCGCGCAAAACGTGTCTAGCGACAAGGTGCTGCGGGTCGAGCGCGACGTGTACACCAAAAATGGCCAGCGTGTACCCGTCCTGCTCTCGGCGACGCTGATGGATACCGGTCAATATCACTCGATCGTGTGCGTGGCGGTGGATCTGACCGAGCGCAAGAAGCTCGAGGCCGAGCTCTTACACGCGCACAAGCTCGAGTCCATGGGTCGGCTCGCGGCGGGCGTGGCCCACGAGATCAACACGCCGATCCAATTCATCAGCGACAGTGTTCGCTTCGCCTGCGATGCAATCGCCGATCTCGCACCCCTCTACCACCGTTATCGCGAGATCCGCCAGGCACCGGAAGCGGACTTGTTGCGGCTTTTGGCCGAGCAGGACGCGCTGGAAGCCGAAGCCGACGTTGCGTTCCTGTTCGAGCAATTACCCGCCGCGCTCGGCCGAGCGATGGATGGTTTGCAACAAGTCGCGAACATCGTGCGCGCGACCAAAGACTTTGCCTACCCCACCACGCGCGAGCGCCGGCCGGCCAACATCAACAAAGCGCTACAGAGCACGTTGACCATCGGCAAGCGCGAGTATGCGGACATCGCGGACATCGAACTTTCTCTGGGCGATCTGCCGCTGGTGCCTTGCCACATCGGCGAGCTGAACCAGGTGTTCTTGAATCTCGTGATCAATGCGGCGCACGCGATCCATGATCGCCGCCAGGGGGGGCGAGGTTGCATCTCGGTGAGCACGCAAGTGCTCGGCGCGCACGTAGTGATCGCGATTGGCGACGACGGCGACGGCATCCCCGACTCGATCCGGGCATCCATCTTCAACCCATTCTTCACGACCAAGGAGCTCGGGCGCGGCTCGGGCCAGGGCCTCGCGATCGCCCGTTCCGTGGTCGTCGAGCGGCACGGCGGCATCCTCGATTTCGACACGGGCCCCGAGCGCGGCACGACTTTCTTCGTGCGCATCCCGCTCGCTCACCCGCACTCGAGCACGGCGCCCATCTCGCACTCGACTCGGGCGAAAGCGATGAGCTAGGCTGGGCGCGATGCCGAACCCCGTTCACGTGGTGCGCAGTAAACTGCGTGACTTTGCGTTGGCTTTGCCTGAAGCCCACGAAGACATGCCCTGGGGCGAACGCGTCGTGAAGGTTCACAACAAAGTGTTCGTGTTTCTGGGCCACGACAAGGACACCGAGCACTTCGGGTTGAGCGTGAAGCTTCCGACCTCGAAGCACAGCGCGCTGCGCCTGCCGTTCAGTTCGCCCACCGGCTACGGCCTGGGCAAGAGCGGCTGGGTGAGCGCGAAGCTCGACGATCGCTCCCAAGCCTCGTTCGAGATGCTGCGCGACTGGGTGAAAGAGAGCTACTGCGCGGTCGCCCCCAAGGCGCTGGCGGAGCAAGTGCAGCCTGACCCGAGCAAGGTCAAGGCCGCCAAGAAAGCCAAGGCAAAGACGGCCAAGGAAGCGTCCGTGAAGCGCAAAGCGAAAGCCGAGGGCCGCGCCAAGTCCACGTCGCTGCGCGTCGGTTCCCCGAAGCGCCCCGCCAAACGCTGAGGGAACGCCCCTCCGAGGCCCGCCCGGGCGCGCCGAAAAGGGCCGTTGCAGGGGACAACGGTGGGCAGCCGAGCTAGGCTCTGCGGCCTGATGACTTACCGCAGCAGCACCACGACTCAAGGCCGCAACATGGCTGGCGCGCGCTCTCTTTGGCGCGCGACCGGCATGAAAGACGCGGACTTCGACAAGCCGATCATCGCCATCGCCAACAGCTTCACGCAGTTCGTGCCGGGGCACGTGCACCTGCACGACGTCGGGCAGCGCGTAAAAAAGGTAATCGACGCGGCCGGCGGCTGGGGCGTGGAGTTCAATACCATCGCGGTCGACGACGGCATCGCCATGGGTCACGGCGGGATGCTGTATTCGCTGCCCAGCCGCGATCTGATCGCCGACAGCGTCGAGTACATGGTGAACGCGCATTGCGCCGATGCGCTGGTGTGCATCTCCAACTGCGACAAGATTACGCCCGGCATGCTGCTCGCGGCCATGCGCTTGAACGTCCCGACCATCTTCGTCTCCGGCGGCCCCATGGAGGCCGGCAAGATCGTCGGCACGTATGATCGCGATGGCAAGCAGCTCGTGCGCAAACTCGACCTGATCGACTCGATGATCGCCTCCAGTGACTCCAAGGTGAGCGACGCCGAGTTGAAAGAGATGGAGCGCTCCGCGTGCCCGACGTGCGGCTCGTGCTCCGGCATGTTCACCGCCAACAGCATGAACTGTCTGAATGAGGCGCTGGGGCTGGCCCTGCCTGGCAACGGCACCTTGCTCGCCACGCATGCGCGGCGCTGGGAGTTGTTCGCGGCGGCGGGCGAGCGCATCGTGCAGATGGCCAAACGCTTCTACCTCGAGGGTGACGCCACGGTGCTGCCACGCAACATCGCCACCTTCGACGCATTCGAGAATGCGATGACGCTGGACATCGCGATGGGCGGCTCGACCAACACCGTGCTGCACATTCTCGCCATCGCCGAAGAGGCCGGCGTGAACTTCAAGATGTCGGACATCGACCGTTTGTCCCGCAAAACGCCCAGTATTTGCAAAGTAGCGCCGAATTCCAGCTACCACATCGAGGACGTGCATCGCGCGGGCGGCATCTTCACGATTCTCGGCCAGCTCGACCAAGCCGGCTTGATCCACCGCAACGTGCACACCGTGCACGAGAGCACGATGGGTGAAGCCATCGATCACAACGACGTGCACCGACCGACCGCGACCGCGGCCGCCAAGAAGCGCGCGCTCGCGGCGCCCGGCGGAGTACCGACGCAAGTCGCGTTCTCGCAGGACAAGTACTTCCCGAGCATCGACGGCGATCAGGAGAAGGGCTGTATCCGCGACGTGCCTCACGCTTACACGACCGAGGGCGGGCTGGCGGTGCTGTACGGCAACATCGCCGTCGACGGCTGCATCGTGAAGACGGCAGGGGTCGACGAGTCGGTCTGGAAGTTCGAAGGCCCCGCGCGCCTGTTCCACTCACAAGATGCCGCCTGTGAAGCGATCTTGGCCGATGAAATCAAGGCGGGTGACATCGTGGTCATCACCTACGAAGGCCCCAAAGGCGGCCCCGGCATGCAAGAAATGCTCTATCCAACGTCCTTCTTGAAGGGCAAAGGCTTGGGCAAGGCTTGCGCGTTGATCACCGACGGTCGATTCAGCGGCGGCACTTCGGGCCTGAGCATCGGGCACGTCTCGCCGGAAGCGGCGGAAGGCGGCGCGATCGCTTTGGTCGAAGAAGGCGACCGCATCCTGATCGACATCCCCAACCGCCGCCTCGACCTTTTGGTCGACGAACGTGCGCTCGCCAAGCGCCGAGAGGCCGCCGAAGCTCGCGGCCGCGACGCGTTCCGCCCGAACCGGGACCGCTACGTTTCGACGGCTTTGCAAGCCTACGCATTGATGACCACGAGCGCCGCACGCGGCGCCGTTCGTGACCTGGCGCAGCTCACGAACGGCAAACACGGCCGATGACCACGCGGGTGCTGCTGATCCGGCACGGGGCCACCGTGCTCAGTGCCGAAGATCGCTTCGCGGGGGCGACCGACGTCGCGCTTTCGGAGGAAGGACAGCAGCAAGCGCGCGCGCTGGGTGAACGTCTGGCTGACGCGGAGATCGCGGCCGTTTACGCCAGCCCGATGCAGCGCACGATCGCGACCGCCGGCTTCATCGCGGCTCCGCACCAACTGGCGCTGGAGACCGACCCCGGGCTGCGTGAAATCGATCACGGTCGCTGGGAACAGCTCACGCGGCGCGAAGTCGAACAGCGTTTCCCGGATGAGTACGCCAATTGGGAGGCCGATCCGTTCACCTTCGCGCCCGAAGGCGGAGAGTCTGGCCTGAGCGTGATGGCCCGTGCGCTGCCGGTGATCCGTCGCATCGTGGTGGCGAACACCGCCAAGACCGTGGCCATCGTCTCGCACAAGGCCACAATTCGGTTGGTACTGTGCAGCTTGCTCGGCATCGATGCCCGCGGTTACCGCGATCGACTCGATCAATCGCCTGCGTGTCTCAACGTGCTCGATTTCAAAGACCCGGTGCGCGCGCGGCTCGTCGTGTACAACGACACATCGCACTACGCCGTGCGCCCGGCCAAATCGCACTCGCGCTTGTCCAATTGGTGGGGCTGAGCGTAACCGTCGGCGAGCCCGAGCGAGCGCTTGCAATTACACGTCCTGCGTAATTTTGACGTTTCGCCAGACTTTCGGAGCGTTTGCCTGGGGCGACGCGCGCAAGACGAGCAAGACGAGCAAGACGAGCAAGACGAGCAAGACGAGACAACCACGCGACTGTTGCGAGAAGGACAACTCCGTCGTTGTGGCACGGTCCAAGGTAGTGCAATGCTGGTTCGATCAAGGTTTCGATCGAAGTGGCGCGTACTGACATCCCACCCTACCCCGAGGCCGATGACCCGGTCAGCGAGCAACGGTTCGTTGGTGAGGCCGTCGCCATCAAGCTGCGCTACCGGCAAGCGCTGATCACGCTGCGCGCTGGCAAGCTCTACCTGGGTCGAAGTCCCGAGTGCGAGCTGGCCATCAGTGATCCCGCGGTTTCGCGCCGCCACGCGCGGCTTTGGGTCAGCCCGACACAAATCGTGGTCGAAGATCTGGGCAGCCAAAACGGCGTGTACGTCAACGGCACGCGCATTCAAGGGCCGTGCGAACTCGAGGCGGGCGATCGCCTACGCATTTGCAGCCACGAGCTAGAGCTGGTGAATGCTTTCGAGGAGACCGAACTCGAGCCGAACCGCTATCGGATCACGGGCGATACTCTGAGCGGCTCGGATCAGAGCACGCTGCTCGAAGAGCTTCACCCGACGAATCGCCCGCCGGCGCGCGTTCAGCGAGCGAACGTGCGCATGAACCCATCCGTGCAACGCGCTCCCGAGCCCGTCACGCCGCGCTCGGGCAGCAATCCACCCGGCAGTGATTCGCTGGCCAAGGCGATCGTGCTGCTCGACGATGCGCTCAACGCTGGCGAAGTGAGCGAAGCCGAACGTCGACTGGGCCCGATCCTAATGCGGGTACACGAGCTCTTGTTGGAGGAGCACCCGAGCGGTCTGGAGCTGACCGAACACGTCGTGATCTCAGCCGCTCGCCTGGCGAGCGAAACGCGCAGCGCTGCGTTCATGAACTACGCGGTCACCCTCTATCAGTTGCTCAATCGACCGCTACCGGAACCCGCGGTCAACGTCATCCACGTTCTGGTCCAGGCGGGCTTGTACCCGAACTTGGTCGCGCTCGAGAGCTATGTAGCCAAAATCGCCGCGTACACCGAGCGTTTCGACGAGACCGAGTTGTTCTTGCTCGACAGCTTGCGCCGCGTGCTCGCGCACAGCTGAGACCGACCTTCAGCGCGACGCGAGCTCAGCGTGGTAGGCACGGGCTCAGCGGGTCGCCGTCTTCCTGGCATGGTTTGACGAGGGGCGGGGTGGCAGCGCGCTCGTGCCGGGTGGGCTTTCGGGGCGCCGCCCGGGTGGGCTTTCGGGGCGCCGCCCCGGTGCAAACCGAAGCGGGGCTTGGTTCACGTTCGGCTAGCCGGTCGAGCCCCACAGACACCCCGGAGCTTTCGTACAGTTGGGCCATTCCGGGTCAGACGCAGGGCGGGTAAAGCCGAGCTTGGGTCGGGTGAAGAAAGCGGGCCGCACTCGCGCTGAGTGCGGCCCGTCCCACCTGTCGAATTCCCCCGAGTCCCACCAGCACCGCCGCGAATGCGTTCCCCCCGCTCCCCCAACCGTTCGAGCGATGCGATAAGCCTTGCTCGTCCTTCCATGTCGCGGGTTGAGCCGGCTCAGCAGCCAGCATCGGGTGCCGCAGCGCGTCTATGTGCCACGCGCCACGAGTCTCATTAAGCACGGCCCGTGCCACCGATAGTCATCGACGATTTGGCCGATTCATTGGCATCTTGCGCCGGATGACACACTGGCCCAGTGACTCACAATGACAGTTGGGCCATAGGTCGCTTGGCACACAAATCGGCGAATTCTGCCGGTCACGCCTCCCGCTAGACACGAGACTTCTCTAGCGCTGAGAGCCAGCAGCTTAGTGCTAACCGCGCGGAATGCGCCAGGGTGGTGACGCAAGTTGCATATCAATGCATTATGCATCAATAATGCACGGTCGATGCAGGGCTTTTCCAGGGAAAACCGATGGGCTGGTTGCGAGACCTGATGCAGCAGTCAGATTCGGGTTGCCGCAGCTACGGCGACCTGGCGCGAGCGGCGCTGGAAAGCGGCGACTGGCCGACCGAATCTCGGATGGCCGAGCGCTCGCTGGCCAGCATCTTTAGCAAGCTGGATCGCAACCAAGAGGCGGACTGGCTGGCCGAACGCGTGGGGGTCCAGCGCGTCCTGTCGAAGGTCTTGGGCGTCCCGTTGGATGACTTGCGAGCTCCCGGCGCAGCGGTTCCGGGCGGGCCTCGGGGCGATCTGCGCCGGCTACGCCTCGATTCGCTCCGCTATGCCCGCGCGTTGGACCTGCTGGATGAACCCCTGTGCCCGGGACTGCCCGCGAGTGTCCTCACCCCTGGGTCTTATCGGAGCACGTTTTGGCGAGCGCCCAGCGGCTCTGGCCGGTCCTTGGTTGGCCGCTTTCTGCAAGCTCGAGGTCTGGCCCACGTGATCGAGGCCAACACGTTCGAAGAAGCTCTGGACCAGCTGCCCGAGCGCGGCGCCGTGTTCATCGAATTGCACGCACAACGAGCGCTGCCGTTGCGTGACGCTCCGCGTTCGGACCTGTGCGTGGCGGGGGATTTCGAACCGCGGAATTCGGCATGGAATGTCCAAGCTTCACCGCACATCGATAGCTACCTCGACGAACTGGTCGACTGGGTTGCGGCGCGGCTACCGACCGATGGGCGCTTCGACCCAGTGTCTACCCGGCAGTGGCTGCGCAGCGAGATGCAGGACAGTGGCATCCTCGACGGGCTGGGCGCGGCATTAGGCCTGTGCGGGCTGGCCGACGAACACGGCGTTCAAACGCTGCGCGGCAAGTCAGCGCAAAAGTTGGCGGAAAAGTTCTGCCGAGATCGTCTGCTGGCCACGCTCGATCCGGAGGCTTCGCACGCCACTTGGCTGAAGCGACACGGCTACGACGTGCTGGTCGGGCTCGGTCACCGCTTGCTGGCCGATTCGGACGCCGCCTGGGACGAGCCGCGTTCGCTGGAAAATTGGCTGGAACTCGTGCCCTTGGAGCACCAGCGCGACGCCGACCTCGATTGGATGCGACTGTCGCTCAGTCGCGTCGACTCCGGGATCCGGCCTTCCGATATAGAAAAGGCGGCGCGCAAGATCCCGCCCGGCGCCTTTCGCATCGTGCGCGCGTTCCAGCGTGCAGAACTCCTGCGCGAAGCCACGAGCCTCACGCAGGCGCGCGAAGCCCCCGAGGCGCGGTTGGCGTTTGGCCCGCGTTGGTTCTCGAACGCGCTGCGAGCAGACGCAACGCGAGCGTTGGTCAGCGGCTCGACGAACGACTTCGGCGAGGCTTTACTCAGAGGCCGCGCTGCCCCTCGCGTCGCGCGGGAACTCGTAGAGCGCCTGTCCGATCGTGGCAGCGCGTTCATCGATGGCGTGCTCGAGTTGGAAGGCGGAGACAGCGCCGGGCACATTGCGGCCGTCGAGATGACGTTTCGCGCAGCCGGTGTGGCGCTGCTGAGCGGCGCTGAACTCGGTTCCGACTCGCTCGAAGCCCTATGGGACGAAGTGCTGGAGGCGCGCCTAGAATTTCCGGATGAACTGCCACGGCCGCGTATCGAATATCCGGAGCCCGAGAGCGATGCGCTGCTCTCGCGCGGCATTTGGTACCTGGCCGCGTTCGCCATCAGCAGCGAGCTCGGTCAACGGGCGGGCCGGCGCCATCCCTTGCTGCGGCCATGGAAGGCTCGCGAAGCAAGCCCGCAACTTCGTGACCTGTGCACGATCATTGCTCGCGATCTGCCGACGAACGAGCGCGACCGCCCCTGGGCGTTGCGAGCCTTTTCACTGATTTCTCGACTCCGCTCGGAGATCGGCGCGCTGGGTGCCGTGGACTCGCCGGAGGTTCTGGAGCGCCCCTCCGTGATCTTGGATGAAGTGATGCACGGCGTGCTCGCCTGGAGCACCGTGACGGGCATCACGGACAGCGTGCTCGGATTGCCAGCCCTGCAAGCGCTCGCCGGCGAACGCGGGCAGGCGTTTTCGTCCGTCGCCAGCGCGATCTGGGAGGCTTGGGACGACGCGCAACGGCCCGCCCAGGGAGCCGAGTTCCTCGCGACGGACGGAGCGCACGCGAGTTGGTTTTGGCCGCACATCCCGGCGGATCTGTTGGAGGCATTGCTGTGCGACGCGCGCGCAACCGACATTCCCTACGAGAGTTTCGGCGACGAACAGTGGCGCGCGTTCATCGCTGCACTCGACACCACGCCCGCCCGTGCGGATGACGCGCGGGCCTTCGTGCTGGCGCCTGACTTCGTCATCACGGAGGCACTCGAGCGTGGCATCGACAGCCACGCGCTGTTCCAGAGCCTATGGCAGCGCGATCCCGAGCGCGCGGGGACGGAGCTGGTTCATGCTTTGGAGGACCACGAAGACGACCACCTGACTCGACTGTCCGCGCTACTCGGCGCGGCTCCGCCCGCTGAGTTCTCGCGCCTGTCGGAGCTATTCGCCCAACCGAGCGTAGCGAACCTCGAGCGCGGTAAGCTGGCCGCGGTCCGTCACTTCTTGCACGATCAGATCCGCCTGCGAAAATCTGGCTACGTCCAAGCGTACATGCGTCTTTCGGCGATCGAACGCTTGCTAGCGCACTAGCCCGTCAGGCCTTAGTTGCTCGGTCGCGCGCACTGGGTGCTGCTGCCGGCCAAGCTGCACTTCTGGCCGGCTTTGCAGGTCTGCTCGTGAACGAACGCGCCGCCTTTGCAGACCAGAATTTCGCTGCCATCCGGCGTGCAGGAAAACGCCTGGCCTTCGAGTTTTTTGTCGCAGGCGTCGCCGAGCTTGGCGACCGAAGTGTCGCAGCTGAGCTTGCCGGCAGTGGAGACGCACCCTGCCTTGCCGCGACACGCATAAAAGCGCTGCATCGTGCGCTGCCTGCAGATCAGGACTTGAGCGCCATCAGCAGCACACGCCTTCAGGTTCTCGTCGGGGCAGACATCCCCGGGCTCGCCGACGGACGTATCGCACATCGCTCGCCCCTCGGCGTTCACGCAGCCATTCGGTCCTCGGCACGGTACGAGCGCATACACCCCGCCGTGACACGCGAGCATGCCATCACGATGGCTGCAGACGGCGGCCCCTTCCTCGTCGGCACTACACAGGTCGCCGGGCTTGTTGCCACTGAAGTCGCAGCTGGTGCCCTTCTCGGTGAGGCGGCAGCCTCCGGGACCATTGCACGGGGACTCGATGAACTTCCCGGCTTGGCACACGAGCTCCCGCTTGGCATCGAGGCAGCGCGCCTCGCCTTTCTCGCACGAGCCACCCACCGAAGGCTTGCAGTTCGCAAGTGGGAAGGCGGCGAGCGCGGAAGCAAACAGCAGCAGGACTCGAAACTGCACAGCACGGCCGAGTCTAGTCTCAGTGGGCCTTGCTCGCGCCTGCGATCCGCGCATTTCGGTCCCCGATCCACTTCGCCACAGCAAGCATAAGCCTTTGATTTAACTAGCAAATGCAAACCAGCCCGAAAGACACGCGCGAGCGGAGCGCGACGGGATCGCTCGGCTCGCGCGTCGTCCGTTGCTTCAGGCCGCCTTGCGTCGGCGCATGAACGCGCTGCCCAGCGCCACGAGCACCCCGAACGCACCGAACGCATCCGACTTGGACTGGCTGGGAGCAAACGCGCAGTTCGCCGATGCGTCGGCGGAGCCGCTGGCTTCACAAGTCGAGCCGGAGCAACTGCTCTCGCCCTGCGCGCTCGCGTCGACCGTGACCGTCGGCAGAGCCGCCTTCAGCGCCGCGATGCACTTGTCCACCGACCCATTGTGGTCGATGTATTCGCCATCACAGAACAGCGCACCACGCGGGTCCGCGCAGTCGGCCTTGCAGCCACCCGAGACATTGGTCTTGCACTCCGCGTAGCCCTTGGCCTGGCAATCGATCTGGCACTCGAGCCGCGTGTCGGCCGTGCACGAACCCTGACAGCTCCCTTGGCATTTCGCCTGACAGCTCGCGCTGCCGGGCTTTCCGGTACAGCTCGCATCGCACTCTGCGGCAAACGTCGCGCGGCACGATGCCGAGCATTCGGCTTGATTCGCGTCAGACGCGCATTGGGCGTCGCACTTTGCGGTTCCCTCTGCCTTGCAGCTGGCAGAGCAATCGAACTCCGCGGGCTTGACCATGCAGTCGGCCTCACACGTCGCCTGGCAACTCCCCGTACAGCTGACCGAAGGAACTTGTGGGCAATCGCCTTTGCACGTCGCTTCCAGTTTGGCGGCGCACGCGGCTCGAACTTTCAAGGGCGTGCATTCGATGTCACAGCCTTCGACTTTCACTTCGCAGGTCGCGTGCGCATCGACATCGATGTTGCCGCAATCGCTGATGCCCGCGCGCGCGGGGGCCGTGGTTAGCAAGGAGAGCCCCAACGCTCCGCCGAGCAGCGTTCCGAAAGCAAAGATATTTTTCATGGGTTGGCCTCGTGGTCAGTGGCCGCGCTTCGCGCAGCGCAGCAGGGCGATGCAAATCGAATGCCGCTGCAACCTACACCAGATACGCGGTCATTCTGCGCATTCTTCCCCTCGGCTCGAGCGCGACCGCGACAATTTAGCCGCGGGGGTGCGCGGGCGCCACGGCCCCAGCCCCATAGAATGAACCACCGAGCTTGGCCATCTGAGCCAGCAAGGGTGCGGGGGTGAAGCGGGGTCCGAGGAAGCTCGCGTAGCGCTCCAAGCGGCGCACGATGTCCGCGGCTCCAACCATATCGAGATAGTGAAATGGGCCACCGCGAAAGGCTGGAAACCCCACGCCCAATATCGCCCCGATGTCGCCATCACGTGCGCCGCGCAGAATGCCTTCACCGAAGCAGTGCGCGGCCTCGTTGATCATTTGTAGGGTGCAGCGCTGCGTGATCTCTTCGCCGGAGAGTTCGCGCTTGGAGCCAAGCGCCAGCAGCGAATAGACGCTGGCATCGACGATGCGCGCGTCGTTCCGTTTGCCTCCATAGCTGTAAAACCCGAGCTGGTTCCTTTTGCCCAGGCGCCCGTCCTTCAACAATGCATCGATGACGGGCGCGGGCGCCATGCGCGGCCCGAGTGCTTCGTGCAAGACGTGACCAACCTTGGCCGCCATGTCGATTCCGATCTCATCGAGCCGAGTGATGGGCCCGACCGGAAACCCCCAGGCCAAGAGGGCATGGTCGATCTGCTCGATAGGCACGCCCTCTGCGATCAGAAATGATGCCTCGTTCAGATACGCGCCGAGGATTCGCGAAGTGTAGAAGCCCGGCCCATCACGAACCACGATCACCGTCTTGCCTTGGCGCTTGCCGAACTCGACACACGTCGCAACCACTCGCGGAGCGGTGGCTTCCGTGATCACGATCTCGAGCAGAGGCATCTGGGCCACCGGCGAGAAGTAGTGCATGCCAATCACTTGCTCGGGGCGGCGCGCCCGAGCCGCGATGCGAGCGATCGGCAGGGATGACGTATTCGAGCCAAAAATCGCGAATTTTCCCGCGTGCTGCTCGAACTCGGCGAGGACTTGCTGCTTCGTGTCCAAATCTTCGAACACGGCTTCGATCAAAAGATCGACGGCGGCGAAGCCTTCGAACGACGTCGTGGCGGTAATGCGCGCCATCGTCAGATCGCGCTCCCCGGGCGAGGACCGATTCGCTTTAACGCGCTCGTCCAAGATATCGCGCACGTACTTCAAGCCATTGCCGAGCGCGGCTCCGTCGCGATCTCCCAGGCGCACCTCGACCCCCGCCCGCGCGGCCGTCACGTACGCGATGCCGGCGCCGATCGGCCCCGCGCCGATCGTCCCCACCCGCCGCACCGTGCGCGCCTCGCTGGCCGGTGCGTCGAGGCCGCGGTCTTTCTCGAGCTCTTGCTTGGCAAAAAATACGTGCATCAACGCGCGCGCGACGTCGCTCACGATCAGCTCCCCGAACGCGTTCGCCTCGGCTTCGAGTCCACGTTCCAGCCCTTCGGCCAAACCGAGCTTCACCACTCGTAGTATCCGTTCCGGCGCCGGGTAGTTGCCGTGCGTCTTCTCGAGCAGTTGCGCGTGGGCCCGCTCGAACAGCAAGTTTCGACCCAGCGCGTTCTCGGCCAGGGCGAACTCTTTCAGCCCGCTCGGGCGAAAGAAACGGCGTAAGCGTGACTCGCGCGCAGGCGGCCGTGAGGCGCGCTCGAGCGCCAGGCGTACGGCTACCTCGAGCAAGATCGCGCTCGGCACCAACTCATCGACGAGCCCGATACGCAGCGCACGTGGACCGTCGATCTGCTTGCCCGTGAGCAGCAACTCGAGCGCGGGCTCGACGCCGACGAGACGAGGCAAGCGCTGCGTCCCGCCGAGGGCCGGGGGCAAACCCAATTGAACCTCCGGCAGACCGAGTTTGGTCTTGGAGTCAGTACTGACGACGCGGGCCGAACAAGCCAATGCAAGCTCGAGCCCGCCGCCCAAACAGGGCCCGTGGATGGCCGCCACGACCGGCACCCGGTAGGCGGCCAAGCCCGCGAGCACGCGTTGCCCAGCCCGCGACCACGCCGAAGCCCGTTCCGCGTGCTCAACCGCGCGCAGCAGGCGAACATCGGCTCCGGCGACGAAGCGGTCGGGCTTGCCAGACGTGAATACGACCGCCTTCAAATCCGTTACCGGTTCGAGGCGCGTCAGCACCTCGGAGAGTTCCACGGCAAAGTCCTCCTGCAGCGTGTTCAGCGGCTCGTCTTTTTGATCGAAGCGAACGACGGCCACACCGTCGGCGCGATGCTCGACCAAGAGCGATGCGCCCGAGTGCTCGCGGGTCAAGAACCGATCTCCAGAACCATTGCGGCGCCTAGCCCGCCGGCCGCGCACGCCGTGCACAATGCGTACTGCCCCCCGCGGCGTCGCAACTCACGTAGCGCTTGCGAGATCTGCCGCGCCCCCGTCGCGGCAAACGGGTGACCGAGCGCGATCGAGCCCCCCGACACGTTGAGTTTTTCCCAATCGACCCGACCAACACGCTTTTCGCGCGCGAGCTTCTGCTGCGCGAAAGCATCGCTTTCGAAAGCTTGCACGTTGCTCAGGACCTGAGCGGCAAAGGCCTCGTGCACGTCGATCAAGTCCATGTGCTTCAGCTTCAGTTCCGCGCGCTCGAGCGCCATCGGCACCGCGTACGCGGGCCCCATCAGCGATTGGTCCGCGGGATCGACGGCGGCGAACGCATAGCTGCGCAAATAGCCGAGCACGTCCAAGCCCAAGCTCTTGGCTTTTTTCTCGCTCATCAGCAGGAGCGCGCTCGCGCCGTCCGTGAGCGGTGAGGCGTTGCCCGCCGTCACGCTGCCATACTGACGATCGAACGCCGGTTCCAGTGCGCGGTACGCGTCCAACTCGGAGTCCTTGCGAACCGAGTTGTCTTCGGCGAAGACTTCGTAACTGGGTGGAACGAATACCGGCATCACCTCTTCGGGGAGGCGCCCGTCCGCCCACGCTTGCGCGGCAAGTGTGTGACTACGATGTGCGAACGCATCTTGGTCAGCGCGCGAGATGCCGTTCTCCTTCGCCATTTTTTCCGCGCTTTCGCCCATGGTCAGGCCCGTAGTGAGCTCCGCGACGGCCGGTGAAATGGGCGCCAGCTCGGCGGCCCCGACGCTCGTGAACGCGCGCAACTTCGCGCCCAACGAGCGAGCGCGACTGGCGGCGATCGAGGCGGTGCCGAGGCGCTTGCTCACGACCATGGGCACCTCGCTCGCGCTGTCCGCGCCGCCGGCGATGCCGCACTCGATCGCACCGGCCATGATGGACTCGGCGACGTTCACCGCCGCCTGGTAGCTGGTCGCACAAGCACGGGCCACGCTGTAAGCATCGACCGAGCGTGGCATGCCCGTGCCGAGCACGATCTCTCGAGCGATGTTCGACGCGGTCCGGGACGGAATCACTTGCCCATACACGACCTGCTCGACCTCACGCGGATCGATCCCCGTGCGCTGCAGCAGTTCGGCGACGACTATCTTCCCGAGATCGAGCGCGCTCAGATCTTTGTACGCGGTACCTCGCGTGGCGAACGGCGTACGCAGGCCCGTGACGATCGCCACGCGCCGATCTGAGTTGGACTTTGCCATGGCGGGCCCAACGAGTAGGGCCCGTGACGCGACGTGTCAAGGCGCGTCGCGCGCGCTCGAAGTCTGCGGAGTGTGGCTCAGCGCGACCCGTTCGAGGCGCGGCCTTTGTCTTCGGCGCCCGGGGGAGCCGACATCACTTGCGCCACGCTCTTCATCACGCCGCTCGCCGCCGGAGTGGGGCGAATGGTGTCGAAGCGCACCCGCACGCTGACCTGGCTGCCCCCTAACTCGTCACACAGAGTGCCCGCGAGTGCGAACA